>Ga0115556_1000129_pt1 | contig 46419 bp, 31 predicted proteins | sample COGITO_mtgs_1104_5_FD_87282 | JGI IMG/M metagenome (GOLD analysis project Ga0115556, IMG submission 87282) | Pelagic marine microbial communities from North Sea - COGITO_mtgs_110414 | ecosystem: Environmental > Aquatic > Marine > Epipelagic | place: Germany:Helgoland, sampling site Kabeltonne... | reverse complement strand
TGCTACAACCACAACTGGTGCTGCTACAACCACAACTGGTGCTGCTACAACCACAACTGGTGCTGCTACAACCACAACTGGTGCTGCTACAACCACAACTGGTGCTGCTACAACCACAACTGGTGCTGCTACAACACCACCACCAGCACCCACACCACCACCTATTGTTGAAATTCCAACAGAACCAGCAATTACTTTTCCTGAACATATGACAAAAGACCAATATCTTATTATATTGGGATTACAAGAAAAAATAAATAACACAGTAAACTCTATTACTACAGGGTTTAGTAATTTTTTAGATACTCTAATAAATTATGATCCTAACACAACTGAACCAACTGTTGAACCTTTTGTTGATACTATTACTTTAAATTCTGATGCTTTTCCTGAACTTAAAAGTTATGCAGAAATATATAATAAAAATGTTGCTTTGTTAGATGACCCTAATGAATTAAAATCAAAAACATTCGATGCTTATATATACATGCAAAATAATAAAATAAACAAAATGAAAGATGAATTAAAACTATTACAAGAAACTATACAAAACAATAAAAAAGAAATACCTGCTATAAAATCATTTAAAAGTATGAATAATTCACAATCATTTAATGTAGAACTATATAATAATAAAAATCCAAATAATTCAAATAAATATCCAAACTATCTTGTTTATGGTAATAATGGTTGTCTAGAATATGAAAATAATATAAATGATGGTGCTAAATGGAATTTTAAATCTTGTGATGCTAATAATAAAAATCAACAATTTGTTTCAACTAAAATAGATAATATAGATACATACAATAGTTTTATTAATTCTGAAACTAATAAAGATAGAATTTTAAAAGATAATACAAGCACATTATTCGGTTTTAATGTAATAAATCCTATTGATGCACAAGACCAATGCTTACAATTAAATACCGATGGATTATCTGTTATGCCTTGTTCTCTTGATTTTTCACAAAGATTTAGAGAATCATATTCTACTGTAATGCCTTAAATTATATTATAATTTTATTAACATATTCTTAACAATTCTATTAAACTACTCTTACTAATTTAAATTTTATATTTTTTTTAATTTAAAAATATTAATATTCTTTTTATTTATATTATTTTATTATTTTAGTCTTCTTATTTTAGTCTTCTTATTTTACTATAATTATATTATTTCAACTACCACTTATTTAACTAATAATGTGTGGTATCTATGCTTATATTCAATCTAGACCTATTTCAAATAGTAAATTTAGAAGAAATGCTTTAAAAGCCTCACAAAAAATAAGACATAGAGGTCCTGATGGAACAGGATATTATCAAACACAATATGGATGTTTTTCGCATATGCGATTAAGTATAATAGACCCAAATTCAGGTATTCAACCTTTAACTAATCACGATAATACTATTGTATTGTGTGTTAATGGTGAAATTTTTAATTATAAAGAACTAAAAAAAGAATTTGCGCATTATAATTATAAAACTGAAAGTGATTGTGAAGTTATTTTAGCCTTATATGAAACTATTATAAATAATAAAAATGATAAAATAGAACATAATCAACTAGAACATCATCAACTAGAACATCATCAACTTGTTTATTTAATGTCAAAATTAAATGGTCAATTTAGTTTTATATTACACGACACGCAAAATAATATGGTATTTGTAGCAAGAGATCCATTTGGTATTACTCAATCTTATTATGGTATGGATGAAAATGGTGGTATTCATATATCAAGTGAATTAAAAGCATTAAACAACTGTATTACGGTTAATTATATGCCTCCAGGTCATTATTTATATTTTAACGCACAGGAACCTGTTTTAAATCCTATTAATTATTTTCAAGATACATCAAATGGTGTTTGGTCTAAACTTAATACTAATAATATCAATAATACTAATACTAATAATATAAATAATTTACAATTTAATTATAATAATCAAAATTTATTAACTAGTGAAAATGAAACTATTTTATTAACACAAATTAGAGAAACTTTTGAAAAAGCAGTTATTGATAGACTAATGAGCGATGTACCATTTGGTATTTTATTATCAGGTGGTCTTGATAGTTCATTAGTAGCAAGTATCGCAAGTAGATATATTAAACAAAATCCTGAACTCTATGGTAAAATACCTATTATTAATACATTTAGTATTGGTGCTAAAGATAGTTCTGATTTACCTTACGCACGGAAAGTTGCTGAGTTTTTAGGAACTAAACATCATGAAATTGATTTTACTGTGGAAGAAGGTATGAATTCAATTGATGAAATTATTAATGTTTTAGAAACATATGATATTACAACTATTAGAGCATCTACACCTCATTATTTAATGTCTAGAAAAATTAAATCTATGGGTTTTAAAATGGTTTTAAGTGGTGAAGGAAGTGATGAACTATTGGGTGGTTATTTATATTTTCATAAAGCACCAAATGATATGGAACATCAACTTGAATGTAAAAGACGAGTTTTAGATTTAGGTTATTTTGATTGTCTTCGTGCTGATAAATCAACTATGGGTAATGGATTGGAATCTAGAGTTCCCTTTTTAGATACTAATTTTGTAAATTTATGTATTGATATACATAAAGATGTTAAAACTCAATGTTATAATGGAAAACCTATTGAAAAATATATTCTTAGAAAAGCATTTGATATTAAAGATGAAAATGGAAATAATGTATATTTACCAGATGATGTTTTATGGAGACAAAAAGAACAATTTAGTGATTCAATTACATATAGATGGATTGATACACTTAAAGAATTTACAGATAAAGAAATTAAAGATAATTTTTTAAGTGCTTATAATAATAGAGCATATTTATATCCTTATAATACACCACATACAACAGAAGCATTTTATTATAGACAAATATTTGAAAAACTATATCCTAATCGTGAAAAAACTGTAAAATATTGGAAACCAAATACCTCCTGGGAAGGTATTAATTCAACTGACCCTAGTGGTCGTGTCAATGAATGTCATATTAATACTAATAATAAAAATTAATATTATTACTAAAAATTAATATTAATAATAATTGTTAAGAATCGCCTGTCTTAATTAAATACATATCTGGAGTTGGATTTTCTATTTTTTTAATTTCATTTAATCTCTTTTTTTCACTTTTTGTTAATTTAATAGTATTTTTTTTAAACATAGCATTATAAAAATTTCTTTTATCTTTTAAACATAATGTTCTATTACATTCTAATAATTTATTATATAAATTAATAATATTATGATTACTATATATTTTTTTTAATGTTCTAGTTTCACATTGTTTTCTTTGTTTTGTTTTTAATGTCAAAGGACATTTTTTTTCTATTTTACTTTTAATATAATTATCATAATCTTTACCAAATACACTTTCTTTTTTGGCTTCTATTCTAGCATCTATATTTTTACATCTATTTTTTCTACAGTGACTATATTTATTACACATTTTATAAACTTTATTATTTGTATTACCATTTATATCAACATAATAATTTTGGCAATATTTAGAGATTTTAGAGGGTTTTGTGTTTTTAGAGTTTTTAGAGTTTTTAGAGTGTTTAGAGGTTTTAGAGGTTTTAGATACTTTATTATCAAATAGATTTATCATTTTTAATTAATTATTTTTTATATATTATTTTTTATATATTATTTTTTATATATTATTTTATATATTATTTTATATATTATTTTATATATTATTTTATATATTATTTTATATATTATATATTAATATTATATTTAATAATTGCGGTATTTATTAAAAAAAATAATAATATTATTAATTAAAAATAATTAATTAAAAAATATAAATTATTTAAAATTATAATTTAAAAAATAATTATTTATTATAAATAATTGTATTAAATTATAACTCTTCTATTATTATATATTAATTTAAACTTATTAATTATATAAAATGCCTCGTGACCGCCGTGGAGATAATACTACACCTTTAAAAGAAAGTGATGTTGAAGAAGATTACTTAGATGTTGATAAGCCTATTACAGGTCAAAACTTCTATTGTGTTTCTTTTGTGAGCCCTGATAAAATTTTAGAACAAAAAGAGAAATTTATGTTCTATCATTATGAAAAAGCATTGAATAAAAAAATATCAACTATGCTTGATGAAGGTTTAGTATCTTTAATTGACAAATCCGAAGATGGTAATGTTGATGTTTCTGATGTTATTGCTCTCAAGAAAAATGTTTCTAAAACTTGTGAAGAATATGATTTAACATTTGAACAATTTAAAGATAAGTTTGAGGATTTTAAATTTAGCAATGAAGAGAAAATTGGCGAGGTCTTTGATAAAGCCAATAACTTTAAAACAAGTGTGCGTGGTGTTAAAGTGCGTGGTGTTTATGACACTAAACGTGAGGCTGATGTCCGTGCTGCTGTTCTTCAACGTCAAGACCCACTCTTTGATGTCTTTGTTGGTCAAATGGGATATTGGTGTCCTTGGGATCCTAATCCTCAAAAAATTGATGATATTGAATATATGAATAATGACTTAAATAAATTAGTGAAAGAATATAAAACAAATGAAGCCAAGAAAGATATGTTTTACCAAGAACAAAAAACGCAACGTCAAAAAGACGCATTGAGTGCTGAAGATAGATTAAAACATCAAGAAGGTATTAATGAGACTTTAGCCATTAAAGATGAAATGAAAGAACAACAAAACTTACAAGCAAGTATGGGTAATTTAAATACAATTAATACTGATTTTAACAGTTTGTTAAATATGTCTGATGCTGTTGATACCAATGATACTAATAATACTAAAGAAGATACTGAACCTAAAGCAATTACTCAAAGTCTTGAATTAGGTTGTGAAAATTCTAAAGAAATTAGTATTGAAGAAGCCAACGCTCAATTACAAAGCGATGACCCATGGCTTCAACGTAAAATGGCAGAACAAAAAGAGAAAACTCAATAAATTTTTAATTTAAATTTTTTTCATATATTTTAATTTTTTTCATATATTTTAATTTTTTTCATATATTTTAATTTTTTTCATATATTTTAATTTTTAAATCATTCTAAAAAAAACGTCTTGTTTTTCAAACATATCTTGAAAACTACTTTCTAATTTATTATTTTCAAATTGGTCTTCATATATACTACGAGGTATAAATCTATATTCTACAACAGTTTTTGTTTCCATATTGGTTAATAATTTCTTTTGATAACCTAATGCCATCATAATTAAACCTAATACTAATAATACTAATACTAAACTTTGCATTTTATTTTTTATATTATTTCAATCTTATTATTTATAATTTATAATTTATTATTACTATATTATACTATATTAAAAATAGAAAAAATATTAAATTTATAATAATAAATATTAAAATTATAAATCTTTTTAATAATTATAAATTTACAGTTTTAACTGAAGAAAGCATACCAGGATGCCTACATTCACGATAATGTATATGTTTCTTTAATGTTCTATTCATTAAACCAACTTGATAAATACTTGGATTTCTAAAATGTAAAATGGCTTTGCCTTGAGCATCAGCACGGACTACTCCAGAATTATCATAATTAGCATAAGCATCCCAGGGATTGTCAATAGGTTGTTCTTCACTTGTTTTTGGCTCACTTCCCCAGTAAATAACATTTACATTAGGTTTAACTTGAACAGTAACAGTTGTATCAGCATCACGGGGAATTTTTTCAGCAAGCCCTCCACAAGGATAAGAAGTCCAACCTAAAAATGGTAAATAGAAATTTCTATCAAATATATTATAAATAATACTTGCAACTAAAGATAATAGTATAATAAAATTTAATACTTGGTATTTCTTTATAAAATTAAGTGGATAATAACCACCTAATTGTGCTGCACATAAAAGAGCAGCAACAATTAATATGCATTTTGTTTTCATACGTAAATAAACAGCAAGTTTATCTCCTTTAGAAAAATGCCAGGGTTTAGTTGTTTGTTCCATATTTCTTATTATTTAATTTATGTAGTTTATTATTATTTTATTTATGTAGTTTATTAATATTTATTAATAATTATTATTTATTAACATTTTAATTTTTTATTTATTAAGTGTTTAATAAAAATATTAATAATATTTTTATTAATATTTATTCTATTAAGTTTTTAATAAAAATGTTAATAAATAGTAAATAGTAATTATAAATAAAATAAAAAGATAAAAAATGCCACGCTCTAGTTCTTCATCATCTTTAAAAAAATGCCCTCCTAATAAATTTGGTTTTTTATCTGGTTGTGTTTCTTGGGATACATCTCTTACTTGTATTCTATTAGGAGCACTTATATTAATTTGTGTTCTACTCTTAAATACACAACAATTACCTTATGGTGTTAAACGAGGTGATATTGTTGAATCAAAACGTGCTCTTGCTAAACAACACGCATTAACGATTAATGGGAGTGAGCCAAATCTTTTACGTAGTTTAATATCAAATGAACGTAATCGTACTCATAATAATAATATTGTTTCTAGAGTAAATGAATTATTTGAAAGTAATGATGAAGATAGAAGCCCTCACGAAGGAACAGGAACTCCTACATCTGAAAGAATTAAATATGACATAAATGTTAATATACGTGATTCTAATCCTGAAAGACCTAATCCTAATCAACTTTCTTATTTACAATATGAAGCCAATAAAGCATCTGAAAGAATTATAAATCCATTATTACCTCCCGAGCGTTCTTATACAAATACATATGGAACACCAATTAATATACCATCACGTGGTCCTTCTCAATCGTATCAACAAGTAGGTATTCTTTACAAAGAAACAATTGCTAATACCGAACAACAACCTGGTAATAATAACGAAACTAGCATTTTACCTTTATTTGGAAGACCCACTTTTAATGGTTCTAGAAAATGGAACTATTATACATCAAGTGATAAATTTCATAATTTTAAAATACCTATTACTAAAGATGGTCGTAAATGTAATGATGATTTAGGCTGTGATGAGATTATGAATGGTGATATGATTGATATTCCTTCTTATAATGGTAAATTTAAAGTTGATATCTATTCATACGATAGACCAAGTTATATACCTTATGTTTATTAAAATAAAATAAAATAAAATAAAATAAAATAAAATAATTAGTCTTCATCATCAGCAAGTTTTTTATAACATAATCCCATTTGATATTGAGAATTAATATGATTTTCTTTTGCTGGTAAAAAATACCATTTTATGGCTTTTTCTATTTTTTTTTGGTTTTCATAAATCATACCTATATTATAATATGCTTCAACTAAACCATTTTCTGCTGCTTTTTTATACCATTCTAATGCTTTAACTTTATTGATAGAGCATTTACATTGAATACCAAAATTGTAAAATGATGCTAATTCAAATTGACCATATTTATGACCTAATTCTGCTGTTTTTTTACAATATTCAAATGCTTTAGTCTTATCTTTTTTTACACCATATCCAAAAATATAACATTCAGCAACTTCAAATAATGCGTCTTGGTGTTTTTGTTCTGCTGCTTTTATATACCAATTAAAAGCAATCTTTGGGTTTTTTACTTCATATTTATAATATTCACCTAATTGAAATTGACTTTCAGGATTACCCTTCACTATTGCTTTTTCTAATAAAATTTTAACTTCCTCATTAGATAAATTCATTTTTTCAACTAAAAACTAAAAACTGTTTTAAAATTAAATATTTTTAAAATTAAATACTTTAAAATTTAAATAGTTTAAATGTGTATTTTTATAATTCTAATTATTAATATTTATTTTTCAATTTTTTATAAAATATATATATAATCATATGATATTATAGATATTATAAGAGTATATAAAAATTGATATTTTATAGTTAATATATAATAAATATTAAAGTATATAAAATATAAATAATATTATTTAATAATTTTTATTATATAAAAATAGATATTTATATCTATATATTATAAAAGAGTATAAAACATTTTATATATTATAATTTATATACTATAATTTATATACTTAAACAGATTAAGGATGATACACTTAAATCAAAAAAATGGTGAAAAAGATAAAATATTAGAACTTATCAATAGTTCTATTAGTAAATCAGATTATGAATTAGAATGTTTATTTTATGATAATGTAATCAATAATAATAGTCCTAAAATTAATAATGATAATTTTATGTCATTACTAAAACGTTATAAAAATAATCCTAATTATATCTCTAATACAACTGAAAGATTAACTATACAATTACCTCGTGATAATGAAAAATTCAATAATATACGTATTTTAATAAAAGGCTCTGGAGCAATTAAAAACTATTGTAATAATGAAAATCTTAGTTTAATACGTAATAGTATTGATTTTGAATACAAAACTTCACCTAAAGGTTTAAATCGTGTTGCTATTCCTAATTATAATTTAAAATTTAATTTAAAAGAGGAACATAATTTTAATAATGATGAAGCACGTATTAATGAACTTTTACGAGAAATTAATGATATACCTAAAACATATAGATATAAAAAAATATTCTCATTTAAAAAGAAAACGAATGATTTTCAAATTGATATCAGTATCGTAAAAAATAGCACATTGCTAGATAATCATTTCTTAACAGTCAAAGAAATAATTGAACAAAATAAACAAAGAGATGTTGAAAAACCAAAAGATAGTAAAATGACCTTTATAAATTGGTGGAATTCTGTAAAAGATAAACCTACTGAATTAGTTAAACTAAAAAATTCAATGAATTATTTTAAAACGATAAAAGAAAGTAATGTATTTCATGAATTACCTCATTATGAAGTTGAAGTAGAATACATTAAAAATAAACAACATACTAATCCTACATTTAAAAATATGACTGAACGTAAAGATTATGTTCAAACAGAATTTGTAAATTTCTTTAAAGAAATTGGAACTATTTTACAATGTCTTCAAAATTCATTCTATATTTTAAGTAATGATGAATTATTAACTGTTAAACACCAATTTTTAAAAGTTGTTGAAAATAGTATTGATGAGAAAATGCTTGAACACAATTTTAAATCACAACAAAAAGTGAGTAAAAGTAAAACTAAACCTAAATCATCTTTACCTAAACAAAAAGGAGGATATAGTGTAAGTGGTGTAAGTGATGGAAGTGGTGCTGATATGTATTCTTTAAATGAAGACAACGATATTAATTTTGAAGAAAAGATAAATGATGAAACCATTATGGCTGGAGGAACACAAATTGTTTCAGGACACCATACTATTGATGATGAAGATAATTCTAATATTACAAACTATAATGATGATATGAATGGTGGAGATACTAGTGTTATGAAAGGTGGAAGGAAAAGTGTAAGCAGAAATGATAGTGATGATAATGAAGGTAATGATAATGAAGGTAATGTTGATGATAATGAAAATGATGATAACAATGAAGATAATGGTGATGAAGATATGAACCAAATTGGAGGTGCTAAAAAACTTGCCGAATTGAAATATAAAATTATATCTAATTTAAAATATAATATTTTCTTTGGACCTCTCATTGTTGATTTATTACATACAAATGCTGACCATATTACACCTTCAGCCATTCCTGACCCAAGAATAAATACTAATATACATATTAATTATTTAGTCACTGACAAAACAGATGGTGACCGTAATTTATTATTCTTTAACGAACAAGGTAAAGCCTATGGTATAAGCCGTGAGACTACATCACAAATTAAATATTTTGGTGTTATTATACCAGCACTCGCCAATACTATTTTAGATGGTGAATATATTAGTCGCTCTTATGAAAATAAACTATTAAATCATTTTTACATATTCGATTCTTATATTTACAAAGGAGAAAATGTTATAATTAAACCATTCTTATTTAGTAAAAAAGGAGGTTCTAATGGTAGATATGATACTATATTAAATAGTATTAAAGCATTTACTGAAAGTACTAATATCACACAATTAAATAGTAAATTACCATTCTTATTATTTAAAAAAGAATATATGTTATCAGATACACCAGAAAGATATGAACGTGCTATGCTTAAAGGCAAACCATCACTTATGAATGAAAATTGTAAAAATATACTTAATAAAATGAATGTTAAATATGGTGGTTTATTAGATGTCGGGCATCTTTTTCCTTATAAAACAGATGGTCTTGTTTTTCATCCTAATAATTTAGCAGTATTTCAAACAACAATGGATAGTTATATTTCAAATCCATTTGTTTCAAAAGGTAAAAGATGGAATAATAATTATAAATGGAAAGCACAAGACCATCTTACAATTGATTTTAAAATTAAGATTATTAAAGATATAGAAACAAATAAACCAGCCTATTCTTATTTTGGTGAAAGTAAATATGTTAAAATAAATTTATTAACATCTATTTATCATACACCTAATAGTAGAAAAGACCACAATAGATTAAATTTCTATCTTATTAATTCTGGTAGAAAATTATCTAATTTACCAAGTGAAATGAAATTTTTATCAACAACGCCTTTTATTGGTTCGTATGATAATGAAGGAGATGAAACAAACCAAATGGGAGAAGCCTATTTTAAAGTTGATGGTAATGATAATATTATTTGTAGTGATGGAAGCATTATTACAGATAATGTTATTTGTGAATGTTCTTATAATTTAAGTAAAGATATTGATTATAGATGGGTGCCTATACGTATTAGAACAGATAAAGATAAACCTAATGCTTATCTTACCGCAAATGCCGCCTGGATGTTAATTAATAATCCTATTACTAAACATAAATTAATTAGTAATGATAGTGGTATTGAACGTGGTAGTGGTAGTGGTGGTCGTGGTGGTCGTGGCAGTGATAGTCGTGATATAAAAGAAACGAGTGCTCTTATTGAAAAAGAATTAAAAACAAAAGATTATTATAGTGCTCTTGATAAAACTAATTTATCTGCGGGACCTTTAAATAAATTCAATAATTTTGTAAAACGCTATTTAATTAATAGAGCATTAACAGGTTATACTAAACCAAATGTTATTGATTTGGCAGTAGGTGAATTTGGTGATTTAGATAAATACATTAAAAATGATGTAAATCATGTATTAGGTATTGATATTAATGAACATAATCTTAATAATTCAGAGAAAGGTGCAGCAACACGTATTATGGAACAGACTTTATTACATAATAATTCTCAATATTCTAGATTTGCTGATAAAGTTATTCTTATTAATGGAACAGGAACTAAAAATATTGCCAATGGTGATTGTGTATTTGACAATCTTAATAAATATTATTTAGATGTTTTATATGGTAGAGCAAAAGGCAATACTACTAAATTACGTAAAATGGAAGGTGTTGGATTAGATGGTTATGATTTAATTACCTGTATGTATGCTATTCACTATATGATGAATGATGAAACCTCATTAGAACATTTTCTTAGAAATGTTAGTGAAAATTTACTCGACCAAGGTTATTTTATTGGCACTTGTTTAGATGGTATGGAAATATTAAACAAAATAGGTAATCGTAGTGAAATTAAAGGTGAAGTTAATGGTAAAAATGTATTTTATATTAAAAAACTCAGTGATGATGACGATGATTATAAAACAATTACTGTTGGAAATAAAATTGAAGTTTTCTTTGAAACATTTGCTACTCCTTTTACTGAAAATTTAGTAAGCATATCTTATTTAGAAGAAAAAGCAAAACAACATAATCTTAAATTAATAGAATTTAGAGGATTTTTAGATGAACCTGGTAATATGCTTTCAAAATTTGCTACCGATGGTAATAAAATTGCAATGGAAAATGCTAAAAAAATAAAAGAAGAAGACGCACTTATGACTTGGGCTAAATTCAATAGTTATTTCATCTTTCAAAAAGTAAGAAGTGATGAAGAGTTATAGTTAAATTAGTTATAGATTATTAGATTAATTATAGATTATTAGGTCAGTTTAATTCATAGTTTTTACTTATTTTTTTTTAATATTTATTTTTATTTTATTTATATTTTAATTATATTATATTATATTATTATAATATAATTAAAATAAAATGAATTTATATATTGGTTCTAGTTCTATAGGTGTATTTAATTTATTAAAATCTAGTAATAATAAAATATTAAAAATTAAAGGAGGAACAGCAAAAGGTTTATACACAAATGAAAATGGTAAATTTATAATCAATACTATTAAAAATATATTAAAAAAACATAAAATTAAATGTATTTTATTACATTTTGGCGAAGTTGATATAAATTTTAGTTATTATTATAAAATATGCAATGAAAATAAATATATTAATTATAAATTATTTTGTGATAATATATATAATGAATATATTAAATTTATAGACAAACTTATATTAATATCAAACTGTAAGTATTTAATTATAAAAGGTTTATATCCAAATCCTGTTAAAGATAATTTAAAAATAAATCAATTATTAAATTATTGTATTATAAATGATACATCATGTATTGAAAATTATGATAAACTATTAACATTTAATTTTCAAGAAAAAATAAGAAAATATTATAATAAAAAATTAAATAATTATTATGAAAAACATAATAAAAATAAATATAATAATACAACTTATTTTTATTATGATTTAGATAAATATATATTAAAAAATAATAAATTAGTTAATAAATTTATTGATATTTCTGATTTAAATATACATCTAAGATGGGAACCAATGATATTTTATCATATTAATATATTAAATAAATATACTAACTTTTCTAAAATTAATTTAATTAATTTAAAAAAAGAAGAAGACAAGTATTTAAAATATAAAATTAATGAACTAAAACAAAAAGGAATATACAAAACTAAAACTAACAAAACTAAAACTAACAAAACTAAAACTAACAAAACTAAAACTAAAAAAACTAAAACTAAAAAAACTAAAATTAATAAGATTCGTAATATTATATATAATAATGATAAAACTAATAAGATTCACATAACTTAAAAAACTTAAAAATTTATTTTTATTTGTTTTTATATTTGTGAAAAAATTAGCATCTAATTATGTAAATTCTATTGAAAGAATTATATATTATATAGATAATATTGATGAATTAGGAAAAGATTATCAAAAACATATAGAAAATCACATTGCTAAAAAAATGAAGATTGGATTAAAAAATATAAACCTTTGAAATTAGATAAGAAATTTAATTTATAGAATTGTATTATTTGTTTAATAACTTTATTACTATTTATTATTTATTTTATTAATGATTTTATTATTTAGTTCATTATTTTAATATTTACTTTATTATTTTTTTAATAAACGTATTCGTAATACAATTTTTCATTTAACGGTATTTGATTTTCAACCTCCTGATTATATAAATGAATCCAAGGTGCATCTTCTGGATTTAATAGATTTATGTTTATAGTTTCATTATAATTAAGAATAATATCTTCTCGAAAATCTTTCCATAATTTAAACTCATTTATACTAATATAATCACTCCATTTGTATTTTACCATAGCATTGTTTGTAATTAACCATTTGTTCCCAATAGATATATCAAATCCAGGCTTATAATCAATAAATTGTAAATTACACCCGCACTTACACACGTATATATTATCAATTACTTTATTTAAATTTACATTTGTGTTGTTAAAATCATTTACTTCTGTCATTTTCTTATTATTATGCTATTATTGTAAAGTTTTTTTATTTCTAAAATAAATAAAATATAAATCAATTTTTATTAATCATATAAAATACTATTTACTAAACCATATTTAACTGATTGTTTTGCTGAAAAAATATATCTTTTTTTAAAAATATTATTAATTATTTCAGAAGGTAATTTAGTATAAGTTTTTAATATTTTATAAATTAATTTTATAAACATTTTAGTATTATATAATACGTCTCCTAGTTTCATCCCACCTTCATTAATATTTACAAAATTTATTGTAATAAATGCGTAATGATATATAAATGTTTTATGACAAAATAAAGATAATAACATAGGAATTTCTGACATAGGTCCATCAATAATACTAATTGTTGGTATAGGACACATACTTAAAATATTAATTATAGGTAAAATATGATAAATATTATTAAATTCGCCTAAATCTGAAATATGAAATATAATTGGTTTAGAACCACCTTTACTAATAATAGAATTAATATTATTTTTTTTTGTTTTATTGTTATTATATATTTTATGTTTTTGTATTATATCTACTAATTTAACAACTATTTCAAGTGATTTTGTAAAAGTATTTTCCATCCAATAACTTTCTCCATAAAGATATATATTATTAAAATTTGTTTTTTTGTTAAAAATAATTTTACTTAAATCATATTCAGGATTAATATTAAAATATTTTTCAATGTTTAATGAATTTTGAGGCATTAAAATTTTATCTACTAAACCATATTTTAATGCTAATTCTGGCGTTAATAATAAATCGTGTTCTAAAAGTTCATTTAAATATTTAGTTGGTATATTAGTATGTTTTCTATATAACATAGTCATCATTGAATACATTTTTTCACTTATTTTCATATTAAATTGTAATTCATCACGTTGTCCCATAGATAATGAAGAATATTGATGTATTAAAATACTAGCATGGGGAGCAATTACACGATATTTTGAAAGAATACATATAAATGTTGCTGCACTTGCTGATATTCCTTCTATATATGTAATAATTGGAACTCTAGAACGTGCTACAATTCTCATTAAAGCAATACCTGATGTTATTGCTCCACCAGGACTATTAATATGTAAAATAATACCTTTTGGTGATACTTTAACATTATTTATATCATCAGATTTATTTGCATTATCTATAGCAAGTCTAACTTCTTTAATACTATTATTATCTATATTATTATATAAATATATATGAGTAAATTTATTACTATAAATATATTTTTCTATATTTTCTAAATTTACATCTTTTTTATTTTTTTTTGTAATAGATTTTGATATAGATGGTATTAATGGTATTTCTTGTATTTCACTTACAATATTTGATATATTTGATATATTAGTATTGGTTTTGATATTAGTATTTTTTTTAGACTTATTCATAATTTAATTTATTTATATTATTATAATATAAAAATATTTTATTTTGAGTTTTATTTTCATTTTTTAAAAATATATCATTTTATACATTTCTATTTTATACATTCTTATACTTTCTAATAATTTACTTATTAAACATATAATATAATTATTTTCTTTCTCTAGAAGTGTTTCATAATCATTATTATCTATTAATTCTAATAAATTTAAAATAGTATTACATTGTTCTATATTATTTTCTATGATTGTCATTTTTTCTAATGTAATTAAATTATTATTATTATTATTTTTATTATCATTATTATTATTATTATTATTATTATTATCATTATTTTTATTTTCTGAATTCTTATTTAATAATATATAACTTCCAGAGACTTTATTAAAAAATTTACCAGTTTCTCTATACATTGTATTATAATGTATCATTGTTCCTTGTAATACCCATTTTATAATTTTAATATCATTATCATTATCATTATCATTATCATTATTATCATTACTACTATTATACGTATCAAGTAATTCTATTTTGTTTATACATTGATTTACTTTAGTTAATACTGTTTTTATTTTTAGTTTTGTGTCATTATTTATCTGTGTTTTCTTAATACATTCTGTTGTTTCTAATACTATTCCTGGTATATATATTATAAAATGTTCTGGACACACAACTAATTCCATAACTGTTTCAATAATTGTATTTAGATTAAATAATTCATTCCATACTGTTCTTTTTTTTATAAAATAATAAGTTAATAATAAAAATATTGCTATAAAAGTAATAAATAAAGTAATACAACATACTAATACAACCATTTTTTCTAATTTATAATTTATAATTTATTATTTTATTATTTTCTTGTTTATAATTTTATTAAAAGAATTTTATTTATATATTAACTAGTTTAATTATAAAAATATTAAACTTAAAAATGTTTAACTTATTATATAAAATATAAACTATTAAAATTAAACCTATAACTATTTTTATTAATAATAAATAAATTTATTACTTTATCAAACTAATAAAGTATGCCAGAACCAACTCTTACTTTTACAACAGCATTTATTGATTTAAATGAAGACCGTAGCAAAGATAAATCACCAGAAGTAAGAATTAAACATTTTAAAACGCTTGCTAAAAGTGGTATTGCTATATGTCTTTATGTTTCATCTACTTATGAAAATATTGGAAAAGAACTTGAAAATGAATTTGAAAATGTTAAATTAATGCCGATTATAAATTTAGAAGAATTAGAAACATATAAAATAATTAAAGAGTTAAATCCAACTTTACCGACAAATCGTAATAATGAAAAGGATACATTAAATTATATGATTTTACAAAATGCAAAAAGTGAATTTGTTTATAAAACAGTGATAAGTAATCCTTTTAATACAGACTATTTTGCCTGGATTGATTTTAGTATATGTCATATTTTAACTGATACAGAAACTATATTAAAACAATTATATAATTATTCTATCTCATCTTTTACTATTGATAATAATTTAAGTAATGATAATAATTTTCTATTATTTCCTACTTGTTTTTCTAAAGAAAAATCACAAACCTATTTTAATATTTTAACATCACATATAGTATGGAGATTTTGTGGTGGTTTTTTTATAGGTAATAAATCAGGATTGGAACATATGTATTTTTTAATGTTAAAAGAATTACCTCATTTTATTACACATACAAATAAAAATAGTATTGCTTGGGAAGTTAATATGTGGTCGTGGCTAGAATTAAAGTGTGATTGGATAATAAATAGTTATCAAGCAGACCATAATAATAGTATTTTAACACTACCTCAACACTATTTTAATTTTAATTTTAATTTTACTTTAGAAGATAATATTATTAATAAAACTGAAAGTCTTATAAATAAATATGTTGATAAAGTTATTTATGTAAATTTAGAATCACGAACAGATAGAAAAGAAGAAATAGAGACTGAATTAGATAAGTTTAATATTAAATATGAAAGATTTAATGCTATTAGCAGACCAGATTATGGTATTATTGGATGCACACAATCTCATTTAGAAGTTATTAAAATGGCTAAACAAAATAATTATAAAAATATATTAATTTTAGAAGATGATTTTACATTTACAGTTTCTAAAGATACATTTGAAGAACAAATAGAATTATTATTTAAATCAAATATTAATTTTGATATATGTATGTTAAGTTATAATTTAATTAAATTTAAAAGAAATATAGAACATACATTTTTAAATAATGTTCTAGAAGCACAAACAACATCAGGTTATATTATTAATGAAACTATGTATGATATAATGATTGATTTATATAATTGGACTTTACCATTATTAGATTCTACTAGACATCATTGGATTTATTCATTAGACCAAATATGGAAATTATTACAACCTATTACAAATTGGTATTGTTTTAGTGAAAGACTAGGAAAACAAAGAATGTCATATAGTGATTTAGATAAAACAATTACAAATTATGGTTTTTAAACTATAATAGTATATAAAATAGATTATTATATTTAAGATATATTCATAATATTAATAATATATTCATATATAATAAGTAATATATTCATATATAATAAGTAATATACTTTATATATATTATAAAATGAAATTCACTCTAAATAAAAAACAAAACAAAAAAAAAATTGAAATTAAAGATGAAGATTGTAAAGGGACAGATGCTTACTATAATAAAAATATACAAAAATTATTACAATCTGAATATGTTGTATTTTTAACGTATAAATTTGTAAAATACAAATATTTAAGATTTTTTAGTAGTAATAATTTGTTAAAGTATTTTAATAAATATAATGTTGTTTATTTACATTACTATGATAAACAAGAAATATTAAATCGTATTGATATTTTTAATAATGATATAAAATTAAAAACTGATGATGAGAAAGAAAAATTAGCAAAAGAAAATGAAATTAAAAAATTAAAAATGATTTATTTTTTAGAGCATGTTATAGAACCTAATACACTTTATAAAAAAATTTCATTCGCCCAAGAAGAATTATTTATGTCTTTTGATAATTATTTAATAAAAAAAATGGAATATAAATTACGAACATTTTGTCAAATTGCTGAAAAATTAGGAGCAGAAGAAATCAAAATTAAATATGATTCTAGTCAAGATAATAAATCTACGATTAATGTTGATTTTAGTATTCCTGGTGGTGGCTCTATTGGTGGTTCAAGTAGCGAACAACATACACAAAATAATAAAGTAGATTTAATGTTTAAATATTCTAATTATCAACATAACTTAAATTTAAATAAATATTATATTACTGAACTTGTTGAAAATGAAAATGATTTTTTTATTTCTAAAGAAGAATTTCATTCTGATATAGATTTAAAATTTTTAATAGATGCTAGATGTTTAAATTTAATAGAACTTTATAATACTAAAATTATAATAAATCGCACTAATCAATTAGAAAAAAAACTTTTTTTAAAAGCCCAAAGTTATGGTTTATCATTAGGTTCATCATCAACAACTAATGATTCTGTAAGTTTAAATATATCTATTAAATTTATTGATATTTATAAAAAACCAGATTGTATTAATGGAGCAAATGTATTTGTATATAAACAAGGATTTTGGCATCTTATTAATATTATTAAACAAGAAACATTAAATATTAATAATGAATATAATGATGAACACAATACCATAAATAATAACATTAATAATAATATAGAAAATGATAAACATGAAAAAGAAAGAAAAGAAAAAGAAATTAAAATTTATGGAAAACTTAATAATTATGTAGAAGCACAATTAATTGGTTTGGAAAAAAGACAATATAATATTGAATCAATCTATGATAAAACACAAAATTTAATAAAAACACATAATGATATTATAAAACTAAATTTTACAAAACAAGATGAGATTAATCAATTATTTTATAATTATTTTAACCCAAATCTAGTATATAATAATTATAAAATATTTAGAGATATTATTATTGGGTGTTATAAAAATATTAAACATATTATTTTTAAAGATGAATATGACAATATTAATAAATTATGTTTTATATCTATACAATATCATAAAATATTACACTGTAATTTAAAAATTTATAATAAAATTACTGATTATACTACAAGAATATATAATAAAATAATTGATGATACTAATAATTTTCATTTTATACTAAAAGATACTGATTTTGAAAGATTAATTAGATTTAAAATACCAGAATGTGAAATATTAAATTTAATAATTACCAATAAAGAAAATATTATTAGTATAATTACAAATGCTTTTAAACATTCTTATATGATTTATTATGGTTTAAAACTAGAATGTTATGATACAATTTTAAATGATGCTGAAACACTTATAAATAATAATTTTGATAATAAATTCTCTGAAATTATTGTTAAATTAGATGAAATTATTACAAATAATAAACACTTTTATAAATCAATGAAGGAAGAAGAACATAAAATGAATTCTAAATATAACTATGAAGATATAAATAACACTAATAAAGAATTTTTTTATAATGATAATGATAATGATAATGATAATGATAATGATAATAATTTTTCAAATAATAATACACATAACAATAAGAATACAAACTTTTATACTAATTATCTAAATAAGAATAAATATATAAATAACAATAATAATTTAAAAAATATTCTTTCATGTTTTAAAAATAAAGATAAATCTATAAAAAATAAATTTGATTTAAATTATAAAATTAAGCGTATTCGTGCTACACTTGATTTTTGTGATGATATAGAAATTATTGAAAATGGAAATGAAAATGAAACTACAACTGAAAATGAGATTGAGAATGAAACTACAACAGAAATTACAACTGAAACTACTATTGATACTAATATAATACATAATTCAAATGAACTTCAACAAATACACAATGAATTACACGAAAGTGTAATATCTACTACCACAGAGTCTCAATCTAGTGATACTAAATCTCAATCTAGTGATTCTAAATCCAATACTAGTAATATTAAATTTAAAACTAATATTAAACCTAAAAAATCTAAAGCAACAACTATTTTACATTATGTTATAAATAAAATAATAAAATATGTTGCTGTTGAAATTATTACATACTATGATAGTAATTATCCAGGATATGTTTTAAATATAATTAGTAATCTAATAATTAAATATTTTTGTATTAAATATGATAAACCAAATATATTAAAATCAGATTTTTTTAAAAATCAAAAAGAATTTCAAACTATAGAAGATTTATCTAATGTAATTAAACCCATTATTACAGAACAAAGATGTAGATTAAATTACATACAAAATAAAATATTTTATACTTGGGAAAATTTTCAATTTATAATTAATTTTATTGAAAAAACATATATGGCTGATCCGATGAAAATGAATGATACTAATCCTAGTAATAAACGTATTAATTCACAATATAAAAATCGCTCTAAATCTTTATCTCCACAATCTCCTAATAAACAACATAAATATAAAAAATATAATTATAAAAATAATGATAATAATAATGATAATAACAATGATAAAAATAATGATAATAACAATGATAAAGATAATGATAATAATAATGATAAAAATAGAAATAGTAAAATAAATAGAGACCGTTCATTATCTCCTGTAAATAGACGTTATAGTTTATTTGATTAAATTATTATTTTTATTTATAAAATTAATAATTTATATTTTTTATAATTTAAAAATACATATTATAAAGTAATACAATAAAAAGACTATATTATTTTTTATAATTTTATTATTAATAATAAATATTAAATATTAAAATGTATTCTCCATCATACCGTTATTCTGACAGACTAATTAATAAAAATACTAATAAAAACAGCACTAAACACAGACATAACAAAAATAATACACATCTTGAAAAACATATAGAAACTATTATTCATCAAACAATGAAAAAAATAGTTCCAGGAATTCCAGGATTTAATCCACCGTCTAATGATGATGATGATGACGATGATGAACCATCAACACCATTTAAATTTCCTAAATTATTTGGTAAAGATAATACTGTAGATGTTTATACAACCCGTAATCATATTTATTTTAAAACAGATGTTACCAAAGAAACTATTGATAAACTTGCTACTGAAATAGATAGTTTAAATCATAAAATGAAAAATATGGAAACTAAATCTAATCTTGGCACGTTTAAACCAAAACCTATTTATTTACATATTACTACTAATGGTGGAGATTTATTGGCTGGTTTTTTTGGTTATGATAAAATTAAAAATTCTAGAATTCCAATTAATACTATTATTGAAGGTTGTGTTGCGAGTGCAGGTAGTTTATTATCTATGGCAGGACAAAATCGTTATATGACAGCACATTCACATTTACTTATTCATCAATTGCGAACAGGAATGTTTGGCACTTATGAAGAATTAGTTGATGAAAAAAATAATTGCCATCAATTTATGTCTAAATTAGTAAGTATGTATCATACTAATTGTAATGGTAAAATGACTAAAACTAAAATTAAAGAGTATTTAAAACATGATAGTTTCTGGAATACTAAAACTGCAATTACGAATGGTTTAGTTGATGCTGAATGGTCAGGAGCAATTGAAGTTTAAATTTATAAATGTAAATCTATATTAGAAACTCTATTTTCTATTTTTTCTATAATTTCGTGTATTGCTTTTACATTAAAACTTAATTTTTTTGCTTGTTTATTAGTTTGATTAGTTTGATTATTTTTATTATTATGATTATTTTTATCATTCTTATGATTTTTATTTTTTATATCATTCGTATTATTATTTCCTATACAATCTTTTTCAATATCACTATTTTCCATTAATTGTTTTATATAAATACTATTTATATATAACCAATTACACCCATTTTTTATTAAATCTAATGTTTTATTTTGACATAGAATATTACATATATTAGGATTGTTTTTTACAATATCATCTTCATAATCTAATATATCATCACTAATTTGAAAAATATACCCTAATATATTGCCAAATAAAGTTAAATAATTATAAATTAATTCATATTCTTCTTTATCATTATAATTTATTTTATTATTAAATAATTGTAAGATATATCCCAAAGTTATAGATAACGTAAATAACGAACTTGTTTTCTTTAAATTTAAATCTATATTTAATTCAACCTTATTTAATATTTCTAATGTTGTAATCGTATTACTATCATTATTAACAATTAAGTCTATTATAATATCTTTTTCTTGAAGAAATAAATCTTTATTATCTTTATTATCTTTATTATTTTTATTTTTATTTATAAATGTTTCTTTTAATAAATTAGTCTCTAGAGATATACTATTATTTAATTCCAAATCATCATACTGACCATCGATTAATAGATTTAAATTTTCTTGAAATAAATATTTAATATCATTAAAACAATGTATTAATAAACTTAAATATATATCATTATTAATGTGTACTGGCATACAATTATCAATTAATAATCCAATCTTATTAAACATATAATAAAGAAAAAAATTTGTATATTCTGTTCCATATTTAATATGAAAAGCAGGTTTATTTCTACGCATTAAATCATTATCCATCTCTGGTAAATCATCTAAAACTAAACTAAGAGCATGTAATAATTCAATACATATTGCTACTGTGTAAATAATATCAGTATTTGTTTTAAGATTATAATTATTTATTTCATTATAATGTATTTCATTAGAAATAGTATTATCAACATTGCTAAATATAAGACATAGTATAGGTCTTAATCTTTTTCCATTTTGTAATACATATTTAACTCTATCTTGAATTTCTATTGGATAATTATAAATATGTTTTTTATAAATAAATTTTTCAATACTAATAAAATAATTATTCATTTTAACTATTTTGCTTTTTATATTATTTTAATTTCTATAATATTTTTAACTTTTTTATTACTTTTATTTTCTTATTACTTTTAATTTGTTATTTGTTTATTACTTTACATTTATTATTTAAATTAATTTAATTTATTATAATTATCTAATTTATAAAAAATATTTATCTAACATATTAATAATTAATATCTTTAATTTAATACTTAATTATTAAACGTTATAAATTACTTTATATAAAATGAATACAAATAATAATATTAATAATATTGAAGAAATCAATATGAATGCTAGAAATACTATGAATGTTATGAATAATAAAAAAGTTAATAACTCTAGCAATGGTAATAATAATAAAACTAAAAAAAATAAAAAAAATAATAATCGCAATAAAAAACTTACATTAAATAATTCAACTATGAGAAATCAACAAACGAATACTAATAATTTAATGAATAATAAAGGTATGATGAATAATAAAGGTATGATGAATAATGAAAGTATGATGAATAATGAAAGTATGATGAATAATAAAGGTATGATGAATAATAAAGGTATGATGAATAATGAAGGTATGATGAATAATAAAGGTATGATGAATAATAAAGGTATGATGAATAATGAAGGTATGATGAATAATGAAGGTATGATGAATAATAAAAAAATGATGAATAATGAAGGTATGATGAATAATGAAGGTATGATGAATAATGAACAAATGATGAATAATAATAATACTATTACAAAAGTTGAAAGTTTAACTAATAATAATAGTAATAATAATAACAATTCTAATAGTAAAAAAAATATGACTATGAATAACACAAAACAAATTAAAAAAGAATTAAATGAAATTTGTATGAATTTATTAAATCATCAAATTGTAATGAAATTATTTCATTTTCAAACTACTACTTACGGAGCACATAAAGCAAGTGATGCTTATTTAGAAAAATTTGCAGGATTAATGGACCAATTTTTAGAAGTAGCACAAGGTATTTATGGTAAAGTATCTTTATCTAGATATGCTGTTTCAGGTAATACCCATAAGAATGAAACTATAAATACTCATTTAAATGGTATGATTTCTTATTTAAAAAATAAAATTAATACTATTTTATCTAATTATACTGAATTAATTAATCTTCGTGATGAATTACTAAGTGATTTAGAACAATTAAAATACTTACTTACATTTCAATAGATAGGCTTATGTTTATAATTAATTAAATTATAAATTAAATTGATGGATTTACTTTTAATCCCATTGTTTCTAATTCTTCTTTATATTGTTTTCTTTCTTTTTCATCATTATTAAAAATATAATCTGGTGATTTATAATTAACATTTCCTTTTTCTATATCTTCACTTTGTTTTTTACAACATTTATTATTTAAGGATAATATACTACAATTATAACATTCAGGTTCTAATTTACCATATTTTGTAAAACCTATAGGAATAACTCCCATAGGCATCTCACACATTCCTGTTTCTTTATTACATTTACCTTTATTATTTGGATAATTTTTATTTGCTTTATAAAAAGGACAATCATTATCTATTTGACAAGGAGCATCCCATACCCCTTTTTGATTTATCTCTGGATGATATGATTTACAAAATATTGGATTATTATACTGTGGTAATTCATTACTAACACCATCTACTAAACCAAAACATTTATGATTTTTAAATTGCTGGTCTTTTGCTATACTCATCATTTTTTCATCTATTTTTGCAGATACACTACTTTTATCTAATAATGTTGGATCCATATCGGTTCGTTCATAAGTATTAATAAATTTTGTATTTTGTCTTTGAAATAATTTACTATTTTCATCATTAGGTAATACATCAAATTCAGCATTATCACTAATCTGGTCTTTATGATAATAATTATCTTCTTTATATTTATTTAGTTCATTTAATTCTTCTTTCTCTAAATTATTTTTAGTAGTCTCTAGAGTAGTATCTAATTCTACTTTACTATTTTCGTGAAATTCTACTGTTTTTGGAACTGGAACACCTCTTAATTCTATTTTATTAAATACTAATTTATAATTAGTATTAATATTAGTGTTAGAATTATTATTAATATTAGTATTATTAGTATTAGTATTATTAGTATTAGTATTATTAGTATTAGTATTATTAGTATTATTAGTATTATTAGTATTTGTTTTTATTAAGTCAATATCATAATAAACAATAAACTGTTGATACTTATATTCTCTTGCTAATGTTAATGTAAATATATAGTTTGTTCTGGATACATCTTTTAGTTCATAAGATATTAAATTTGAATTTATTATTTTAAAAAAATGGTATGGATGGTATTCAACATAATAATTTAAATTAAGTATTAAAATATTAAATGTTGTTATTATTTCTAATTTTAATCTAGTAAATAAGTCTAAATCTACTTTATTTATTTCACCTGAATTTTTATTTATTAATGTTTCACTCTTTTTTACTTTAGGTGTTATAGTATCTTTAGTTATATTATCTTTAGTTGTTGTATTAAAATCAAACTTATAATTTTGTTGTTTTTGTTGTTTTAAAACATTATACATTTGATACATATCTAATTCATCAGTCATAGAAAACTTTTTTAATGTGCGATTTTGTCTTAATATATTACTATCTATTTCTGTTAATTCATTACTATTTAATTGATTTGCTGGTAAGGCAATTTGTTTTTTTATTTCTATTGGTTTTGTATCATCATTTGATGGCGATTTGTATAATTCATCATTTGGGATTGTTGTATTTGGAATTGTCGTTGAATTTATAAATGGTTCTTTTTTATATATATATGTAGTTAAGAATAATAATACTAATAATACTATTATTAATATTATTATATATGTGTATAGTGTATTCATTTTTATTACTATTATTATATTATATAATAATATAATAAAAAATATAGTATAATAGAATTAAAAAATAAAACATTTAAAATTATAAAATAAAAAACTTTAAATTTTAAAAAAAAACGGAAGATTTCATAAAATCTTCAAAAAAAATGATTTTTTTCAATACAAATTGAAACTACATTATATCATAAACATCTCTTTGAAAATGCAATTGTCTAACCTACCGCAGAGTGAACTCTCAACATCATATGTTGATGGTAATCGTGATTGGGAAGATTATTTGTATATGCGACCTCTTGGTTCATCCGAAAAAAATGAACGTTCTTATTTTATTAGTAATGCACCGGGAGACCAGACTTATGGTTTAATGTGTAATGTTTTTCATGGACAAAACCGTATTGGATATGGTTTTCACATTACTGCTACTGAGTCCTTTAACGAGAAAAAAATTGGACCCCGTGTTCTCAAGATGCTAAAACAATCTATCTCAAATTGTCCTGATTTAGAAATTAGGTTTTTTGATGCATGTGATTTTTAATTACAAAAAAAGGGATATTTAATAAACCCTAAAATATGTATTTTTTTAGATATTTTAATAATAATAATATGATAAAAAATATAGTATAATAGAATTAAAAAATAAAAAACTTTAAATTTTAAAAAACGGAAGATTTCATAAAATCTTCAAAAATTGATTTTTTTTTGGTTTTATATTAAAAATTGTCTTATATATTTATGACAACAAATTTCTGTTTGTGTAGTGTAAACTACAACTTTTATAAAATAGGTACTTATAAATTGTTATCTTATTTCTTTCTACTCCAACTCACATGTATTTGTGGGTTTCTGTAGGTTGAGTTTATCTCAACTGATAACATCATTGTTCTTGTGTTTCAAGTTCAACTGAGTTGTCTGTGCGTTGCTAATGTATGTTTTGGTTTACTAAACCAAAACAAACATTTACAAACCTACCAGCAATTAACAGAACTCAATGAATTACACTAAAGAATAATAAAAATATATAAAAACCAAAACAAATTTAAGTATTAAGAATATAAATCACAAACAGCAAATAAAACCTCACATTTTTTTTATTCATCAACAACCTGACTATAATAATCTTGGTCTCCTACATCATCTTCGCTTGAAAAAACACTATATTGGTCTCTTTCATCTGTTGTATCTCTCGTATCTATATAATCAGCCTCATTACTATCACTAGGTTCAAATTCATTATTTATTTCATAACTATCATTTGTTTCTAATAATGCTTCTTCATTTTGGTCTTGTTCGGTCATTTCATCAACAATGGTTGATAAATTTTTATAATCAATTGTTTTAGTTATTTTCATTTGTGCCATTAACATTGCTCTTTTATATTCATTACCTTCTTCACTTAATTTTTTAAATGTATTTAACGTTCTTTCAATCTTTTTTTGATTATATTGGGTTATTTCTTTTTTTATATTATCATCAGTTAATCTATCATATAATTTTTGATTAGTATCAATATAATCTAAATAAGAAAGTATAAATTCATTTACAATTTTAATATTATTACTTTTTTTTATTTCAAAGTTTTCTATAAAATTTACATTATTATCTTCTTCAGTATCATATAATAGTTCATCTTCTAATCCTAAATTTAATTCTTTATTTAATTCTAGCATATCACGACTTGGTTCTTCATCAAGTTTAAATTCATAATCTATTATTTCACTTTCTTTTTTACCAATATTATTTTTATTTAATATAGTATATAAATTAGATAATGAGATTACATTAATATAATGTAAAAGTGTGCTTACAAACTCTGGAAAAAGAAGTTTATATTTTTCTTTACTTTTAATATCTTTTACAAAATTATATAATTCTCTCGTTGTTTCACTTAATAAAGAAAATAATGTTTCTTTTTCACCATAATTTATAAAAGAACGATATTCTAAACGTATTTTATCTTTATGTATTGGATTTGATAATTTACCATATTTTATTTGATTCATAACATCATTTAAGAATTTAATGCTAAATTGTAAATATTCTTCCTTTTTTCTATTTCTAAATAAATTACTATTATAATTAACATCATTATCATTATCATCATCATTACCATTAGAATTACCATTACCATAATCATTATGGTTTAATTTATAATCTTCATATAATTGTTTAAAATCTCCTAAATTTGTTAATATAGTTTTATATTTTCCATAATTTTTTTCAGTTGATGTTATTTTCTTTACTACATTATCAATTTCATTATCAATACTATTTGTTAAATTTGTAATTTGTTTATATACATCAAACATAGATTGTTTTGATTGTTGTTTCTTATATTGTGTTTGTTGTGTTTGTTGTGTTTGTTGTTCTTGGTCTATCGTAAATATATCATCTTCGTTTTCTTCAATTTTATTAAAAAAATCTTTTAAGTAATCTAATATAGATAATTTAGGCATCTTTTTAATAATGTCTTTAATCTTATTTTTTTCTATTTCTTGGTATTCTACATTTTTATCTAACTCTAAATTTATATCTAGAGAACATTTATTAGATACAGATTGTTGTTGTTCATCATTATTAAAATTATCTATTAAACCATCGTCATAGTTATAATGAATACAAGTTTCATTTTCTAATTTATTTTCTAAATCTCTAAATTTAAATGTATTGCCATAGTAAATTGCTTCTTTTATTCTATTATAATCCGAATGTATATTATAAGTTTCTTTTTCAATATCAACTTTCTTAATATTAGATAAAATACAACGTCCGTATTTATCATAAATATGCTCTTTACCTTTATAAATACCTTTTTCAATATATTTTTTATACATCTCTTTAACATCATCATTTACAATTGTTTCATAATTAACTTTAATACGTGCTTCTGATGGTTTATATAAAGGTTCAAATACTATATTTGTTTTTTCAACAGTTAAAATAGATTTTATTTTACTTAAAATAGTTGTTACTTCACTGAATAAATTAATTGTTTTAGGGATTTCACTATTTTTTTTATTAAAGTAATTCATATAATCAAATTTAGTATCATACTTATATTCATCAGGACAACAATTATTTAATAACATAGAATAATTTGATTTTGTTGAATTATCAATAACAGTATTTATTTTATTGATTACATTAAGAGCATAATAAATTTTATTTTCATTACCTACATTTATCATTTTATCAATATTCGCATAGGATATTTCTTTTAAATTAGCACTATTTAATAATTTAACAGGATGCCAGGTAATATCATTGTATTCTAAACGAGGCTTAAATTCTCTCCAACGATTACTATAATAGTTTTCAAACTCATTGATAGTATTTATTGTATTAGATTTATCATTTAATGCGGTTATTAATTTATTTTTTACTAAATTGTCATTTTCAACTTGTTTTTTTATTCTTTCTATTAATTTAAATTCAGTAATAGTTGTATTTTTATCATCTAATGACGCATATTCAGGAACTTCTATCATTTTTGATAAAATATACATTATAAATTCAACACCATCTTTTTCATTATCATCATTAATTAATGGATATCCTATACTATTATAATCTAATGGTAATCTATAATTAATTTTACTTGTTTGTAAAATTATTAAAAATCGGGCACCTATATCAGCAATCATATGATTAAGTTCTTGATTATTAATTAATTTACTTAATAATTCTGGACGTTTTAATAATTCAGGCTTAGATTTTTTATATACTTCATAAAATCTATCTTTTGTTTCAAATGTAAAAGATTTTAAGAAATTTAGCATTTCTATCTCATCATCAATACTAAATGAATTATTAAGATGTTCAATACGAGATAATTCTTTCATTGTTTTAAAAATATGAATACGTTTTTTCATTATTTCTTTTTCATGTTCATTACCAATGGTTAAGGTTAAATTAGATATCATCTTTTCAATATATTCTTTTTGTTTTTTTATAATAGGTATTGCTTCTGTAAGTTCTCTTGTTTTTATTACACCTCCATCTTCACCTTTATTAAAATCTTCAAAATCTTCAACATCAGTTGTTTTAATTTCAACACCACATACATTACAAATAAAAGCACCATCAATTTCTGTTCCATAAATATCAGCAATTCTATCAAAATCTATTTTAGTGTAGGTTTCCATTAGTTCATTATTATCATATTGATTACCCATTTCATTTTTAGATTTATTATTTAAATAACTGATTGCTAATTTATGATGATTACATAATAAGTGTTGGTCGCATACTTTACAATACGTCCAATTTTTATTATTATCTTTTGTATTATAATTATTATAATCTATATTTGTATTGTTGGTATTGTTGGTATTGTTGGTATTGTTGGTATTGTTGGTATTGTTGGTATTGTCATTAATTTCACTAGAATTATTATAATTATACTCTGTATTTTCAAAATGTTCTAAAATTACATTACCAGCAATATATTTATCATAATTTGATTGTATTTGTATAAATTTATCTGTTAATTTAAAATGAATACAAGTTTTAGTTGGTTCTAGAGTTTCTTTAATTTTATCTTCTTCTAATTTAAGTTGTTCTTCTTTATTTTTTATTGATAGTTTTTCAGCATTTACTTTATTAATAAGATTTAATCGTAAATTAACCATTTCTTTATTTACATTAGCAATTATTATAGGTATATTTTTTACATAATCTAATTCTTTTTGTAAGTCGTTAATTTGTAATTCTACTTTAGTTTGTTCTTCATTCATATTATTTATATCTTATTCTATATAATCTTTTTCAATACATTTTAAACTATCTAAATCTAAATCATATAAACTCTCATCTTGTAAATTTAGTTCTGGATTTTCTATACAATTATTTCTTTTATCTTGGATTAATTTATAAAGAGTAGATAAATCTTCCATAATCCACATTTCATTATTTCCTATTAATGTTCTTTTATACAATTTTCTAGTATTATCTTCTTTTAACAAAGCATAATCACCTACTAATATAGCATTACCATCACTATCTGTAGCATCTTTATCATTATCTTTCTCTAATCTTTCTTTATTAGGATATTGTATAATTGATGGTTGTGTTTTTTTAAATCCTGGTTGATTAAGACTAGGTTGTTGAGGTTGATTAGGTTGATTTATAGAAGCATGTGTCATTATCATAGTATGTTTTTCTTTAATTAGTGCTAATTCGGTTTCTAAATTTTCAACATTATGGGTTTCTTGATACATTTTTAAATAATTTATTAAAATTGTATTTAATAAAAATTTTCCATTATCAAAATTTGTTTTAAACCAGTTTAATCTCATTTCATCATTATCAACATCTATATTTTTATTATCATAAGAAGTAAAATAATAAGTGCTTAAATCATCCATAATATCATTTGTAATATACTTAAACTCATCGGCTTTTTTATCATTTATATCACTTATTATACGATTTTTATATTTTTTCTCATTTTCTTCTTTTTCTTTTTTCTCTTTCACAACTTTTTTCTTATACACATCAAATTTGGTTTTTAATTTAGTATCTAATTTAGTATAAAATTCTACTACTTTTTGATGTTTTTTTATTAATTTATCATACATATCTATAGTAAGTTCATTACAATCATAATCAAATTTCTCTAGAATAGAATAAATTGAATCAATAGAACAATATTCTAGTTTATTTAAATAAAGATTAATAATATCATTCATATTTGGAATTATTTTTTCTACTTGTTCTTCTAAATGTGTATAATTGAATTCTTTTTGCTTAAATAAATAGAGAATAAATTTATCAGGATGTTGGCTTATATCAAATTTACTTTTATTAATTTTATCATCATCTTTATCTTCTTCGTCATCTTCATCATCTTTATCTTCATCATCTTCATCATCATTTAAAACTTCTGAATTAATATCTTCTAGTTCCACTGTAATCACATTATTTTTATTTTTTTCTATTTTATATAAATTATTTAATAAACTATTAGCCTGTGCTCCTCCCCCCATAGTATTAAAATAACTTAATGGTGGTCTAACATATCCTATTATTCTAACAGTATCACCTTCATAATACACTTTAAATTTAGGTTCAGTTGTTAATATATTTGATTTTATTATAGTTTCATCATCACTTTTATTGTAATTATTCATTCCATAATCACTACTGTTTGGGTTTTGATTTTGATTTTGGTTATCATCTTCTAAAAGACTATCATTATTACCATTATTATCATCGTTATCATCATCAGTATTATTATCATCACGAGAAGATGATATAAAATTTCCCATTGGACCAAGATTAACTTGATAATCAAAATGTGTTGTTTGTAATCCATAACTTTCGCATTTCATAGGTTTATCGCAATATTTAATAGTAACTGTATCTTGATATAATCTTTTAAAATCATCTTTTTCTAAATTTTGACCTAATCTAAATACTAATCCAACACTATCATTTTCATTTATAGAAGTAGGATTTAATTCATTTATTAACTTTTTATTATGAACATCATTATTTAATAAAATATTCTTTTTATCTTGCATACTTATTAAATCATTTAAATTTTCATAAAAATTTTCAATAACGTCAGTTGATTTTTTATCATAATCATCTTTGTCTATTTTTTTATCTTTATTTAAATATATCTTCTTACGATTTAATACTAAAGGTATTAAATATTTATTCGTATAATCACCTTTTACATAATTAGATAATAATGGTTTATAATCGGGAGTTTTAAATTTAATATATCTATTATCTTTTACTTTTTCACCTGTTGTAGCATCTACATTAGTGCTTATATTATTTTTTAAAAGACTAACTATATTTATATATTTTTTAATACTTTCTATTTTCAATGGGTTATTTCTTTGATAAATAGGCAATTCTTCTATTTTATATTTTAATATATTGCCACGTTGAAGTCTTTCTGGAATAACAATATCTTTTTCATCTAATTCTACTTTTTTAACTTTTTCATAAGTTCCTTCGATTATAATATCATCTTCATCAATAATTTCTTCAAACTCATCTTCATCATACTCACTATCCGTATTGTTTGTTGTTTGTGATGTTGTAGATAATAATCTACTTCTTCGCTCTCTTATTTCTCTTGTTGTTTCATCCATAGGTTCATTTATTCTTGTAAGACTATTATTAGTAGTGTCATTTTCATAATCATCTTCATCATTAAAAATATCATCAAATTCTTCATTTGTAAATTGATTATCGTTTGGTGTATCTTCTAATACATTACTTAAATCGCCATATTTACCCATAATCATCTCATAATTATCCATATCTTCTAAATTACTTGCTATATCTTCAGAGGAATACGCATTTTTACTTTTACCTCCACCTTCAAAAATTAATTCGCCGTTTTCGTCAATATCTATTTTACCTACATAATCATCATTTTTTTGAGATGAATTTGAATGATTTAACTGTGATGCTTTAAAATCATATTCATTATCCATACCAAATCCAGTTAAACCTATTAAATTACCAACTTCATCTTTACCACTTATAATTAATTTATCACCTAATTTATTTGCTAATGCTTTGGATACATTTTCTTTTTCAATAGTAAATGTATCTTGAGTAGGATTATAAATCATATGTTCATAAACATCTGGAAAAATAACTTTATTTGAAGATGGTATTAATCTTATTTTTTCTCCATTATATTCCATCATTGTTGTTAATTCATCATTTTCTTTTAATTTTTTAAAAGTATCTAGAACAACATTATAATTTTTATTATTTTCTAAAGAAGTATTATTATTATTATCATTATTATTATTATTATTATTATTAGTATTATTACTATCATTATCAATTAATGTAGGTGTAATTCTACTTATACCTCCAAAGGTAGGAACCTCGCGATTTTTATAAAATAAGAAACTTAAAGTATTACCTAAAGATGATGTGTTTATTTCATTAGTAGGTAAATTTACCCATATACCTTTATCATTTTTTTCTATAATATCAACTTTTTTATTATTAAGATGTTTATAACACGATGTTGTAGGTGTATTAAGCATAATACGATTACCTGACACTAATTTACTATGTAAATCCATCATTTCAATATCTCTTTCTGGTAATTCAACATCTGGTTTATAGTCTGGAATTCCTAATGGAAATGCGAATTCCATTAATTCTTTTAACATTTTTTTTTCAGATGGTGTTAAATTATAAGTTCTATAATATTTTAAAAGCGCACTTTTAAGACTACTATATTGAAATTCATTTATTATTCCTACTTTTGTAATATAAGGGTGTATGTCAAATTTACTAAATATTGGATGTGTGTTTTTATCTAATCTAAATACTATTATTTGATTGTTTGGTAAAATAGAGACTAATACACCATATAACTTATTCGTAGATGTATTAATTAATATACTACCAGGTTTAATATTTTCCATTTTTAGAGTTTAAATTATTTTTTAAAAATTAGTTTATTGTTATGTAATCTATTTATTTTATTATGATATATTTTTTATTATGATATATTTTTTATTTTAATATCTATTAATTATTAATATTAATATTATTATACTTTTAACTTTAATATATTTAATAAATAATTAATTATCTCTAGAGACATATAATTTATAAATAAATATAATATTATAAAAATATTAAAAATATTAAAAATATTAAAAATAATAAAAATAATAAAAATAATAAAAATAATAAAAATAATAAAAATAATAAAAATAATAAAAATATATCATAATAAAAATATAATAATATAATAATACAAATAATAATTAAAATGGTAAATACATACAATTGGATTTATAATACATATAATGATAATATTTATATATTAATTGCTTTAATATTTATTCTAGTATCTATTATATTAATGTTTGATTTTTGGAAAAAAAGAAAAGATAGTATAGATACTACATTGTCAAACAGTAAAACTAAAACTAAAACTAAAACTAAAAATAAAACTAATACTAAAACTAAAAAAGATTTATTTTATAATGTTGAAAATAATACAACCGAAACAACACACTATCAACCACCTTTAAAAAATAATTTTATGAATAGTAGTTTATTTATAACTCCTGAAGAAAAAGCACAATATGAAATGGCTAGAGGTTTATTAGATGGCAATGATGATTCTTTAGTAAATACAAACGGAACTATTAATTTTAAATTACCACAAAATGATATTATACAATCCAATAGCACTCTTTTTTCTAATGATAATAATGTTAATGCTAATAATCCTAATAATGCTTATGTAAGAGCAAATAATTATAATACTATTGGTGATTATGCTACTCTAGATACATTAGGTAAAGGATTAACTGATACATTAGGTGGTGTTCATACAGAATTAGGTTATACTGTTTTAGAAGAACAATTAGGCACATTTAAAAAGGAAGCAATACCTAATCCTAACGCATATGATAATACTAGTAATTATAATACTGGTATTAATCCTAAAACAGTTGATGGTGTAACATCTTATGGAACAGGATTAAGTGGTAAATTCTCACAAGACAACAAACAACCTATTTTCTTACAAAAAGATTTTGATGGTGTTGCTAATATTTTTGCTCCTAATATTATAGTTCAAAATCCACCATTAACTAGTGATGGTTATCCAGATATATCTTTTGAAATGTAAAAAAAATTAAAAATTTATATAATTTTATTTATGTAAAAATTTAATGATAAACATAGAGTAAGAAAGACATACAAAAACTTTCTTCCCAAGGAACACACGTATTTAATCGTCTATTATTAGTATGATTTTTAATAGTTAATTCTAAAGAAACGCCATATTTCCATTCTTTAAAAATATGATATTTTTCTTCTTCACTTAAATTAATAATTTTTTCTAAATAAGGATATAAAAATTCTTTTGCTTGTATTGTTGTAATATTAAGATCTTTTAAATTTTCTATTTCACTATTTAATTTTTCATATCCATCAGAAAAAGGATTGCTCATATTATCATTATTAGTCATTTTTATAAATACTTTGATTTATTGAATTAATTAATACGTTTATAGTATAATATTAATTATTTATTATTATTAAAAAAAATCAATTTTTTATATTATATTTTTAATAGTTTTCTAATAATTTTCTAATAGTTTTCTAATAGTTTTTCTAGTGTTTTTCTTCTAGAAACATATTATTTTGGAAAAAACCAAAAATTTTAAAACAAATATCAATAGGAAGTTGTGGTTTATTACCATCAGAACTTTTATTAGCAAGCAGAAATGTGATCAACACTTTAAAAAAGTCATTAGAAAAAGCAGGTGTATTTTGCCGTATCCAAAACATTTCTAAATTCCTTTGTAAATAAGGTTTGACAACCTCATCTACAGAAGGACACATTGATGTAAATTCTGTTAATACAACATTATCTTTTAATGTTCTATGTATTATTTCTTCAACTTCAGCTTCAGGTTCATATTCAGGTTCATCTCCATAATCATCAGGATTGCCAAAATTTAAAGAAGATAATTCAAAAGGTATACGTGTAAGTTCAGGTTGAGGTATATCTATATCTGTAAGCAAAGGTGGAGTTGCGTTCAATGTCTCAAATAATTTACAATAAAACTCAGAAGGATTTTGTAAAACAATAGTATTATCTTCAAAGGATACATGTCTTATTGCTGATTTTTCCTCCCCAAATTCTTTTAATAATTTAAAAACGTCTTTTTCTTCAATAATATTAGTAGAATCTAAACGAACACTTACCAAATCAGGAGACTTTTTAAACACACGTGTCAGTATGTCAAGAATCTTAGATTGATTATCGTCGTCTAAATTTCCCGATAAATTCAAATTTTTTAAATTATATTTTATCATTAATTTAAAACATTCTTCTAAGTTTTCATAATCAGAATCTTGAGGATTTTCGGGAAGCAATCTATTCCTACAAAATATAAAATTGTTTATAGTAGGATGCATCTCAAATAATAGTGTGAAAAATGGCAACATATCACTTAAAATTATATCATTTTCAGAAAATTCTACTGTCTTCACATTTTTAAAATAACTAAAGAGTTCTAATAAGTCTGTATTATAATCGTTAGATTCAAAAATAGATTCAACAAAAGCAATAGTTAATATCTTGCTATAATAATAGTTAGCAAAATAATAGTCAGCAAAATTTGCTTTACCATTAAATTTCTTAAACACCCTATTATATTGGTTCAGTGTGTAATTATTATCAAACTCAAACTCAGTGTCTCTGAATGGACGTTCAAATGTGGCATACATGAGATTAATAATTTCTTGTTCCAAAGCACTCATTGGGTTTTCATCATCGTCGCACATTCTTAGTTAATAGTTCAAAAATATTTCAAAAAACGAAATAATTACTAGAGAACGCATATATAGTTTATAATTTATGAATACTTTTTTCAATTTTTTTCAAGTTTTTATTTATAATTCTAATTATTTTTTATTTATAATTCTAATTATTTTTTATTTATAATTCTAATTATTTTTTATTTATAATTCTAATTATTTTTTATTAATTATCTAATTATATAATAAACTAGTTTATATAGTAATTAAAATGAATAATAATAATCAAACGATTAGAAAAACTACCTATACAAGTGATACTGTTATTATAATTATCGGTGTTCTATCACTCATTTTTGTAATAATTTATATCTATCAGAATTATAAAAAAATATTACCTAAACCTACAGGTCAAATGATAAGTTCAACCTGTCCCGATTATTGGGAATCTATAGGTAATGGACAATGTAAAAATGTAAATGCGTTAGGAAGTTGTAGTAAAACGGAAGGGGCTAATGTTATGGATTTTGGAGGCGAGGTTTTTACAAATAAAAATACTGGTGATTATGCCAAATGTAAATGGGCTAAATCTTGTAATGTTTCTTGGGGCAATATTGATAGACTTTGTTAAATTATTTTTTTTAATAATTTAAAAACAAACAGCAAAAATTGAAAAATATAATTATAGTTATTGAAATTACAAACACATTTAAAAATGGGGCACAAAGTTACTATTAAGGTTGGTTCCAAACCTTATAAGGAAGTAGAGGTTCCTGAATGGTGTACGTCTATCCGGAATTTTATATACTTTCTCCAAAAGCATTTAGAAACATCAAATGAGATCTCGATCTTTCGCACGTTTTCACAGAGTGAGTCCCGTGTCTATAAAAACGATGAGGCATTCGCGACACTCCTCGAGGATGCAAAGCGCGTAGAACACGTGAATGTGTTTATACACAAACCAAAAGCACATGGTCCCCAAATAAAAGACCTCACAAATAATGGAGGACATCATGTAGTATATGAGGGCGCAAGTCGTGAGATTAGTAATGATGTTAGCGCAGGTGATGCATCTATTGAACTAAAGTGTGGTATTAAACTTAACATACCTGCAGGTTCGATTGAAGGAAAATTTACTGTTCAAGCGGTTGGTTCTACTGATTCACGATTTCGTGGTTCGATATTATACTTTTCCACGAATAATAAGTAGACAAAATAAAATATGAACCTAATTTTTTTTTATTTTTTTATTTTAATTTTATTATTTTAATTTTATTAGTTTTTATAATTTAAAATAATCAAATACAATACTATTTATAAATTTATAGTTATTATTAATTTTAAGAATTATTTAATAATTAAAAATTATCCCATTTTAAATCTTCAAAGGTTTAAAATAATTATTATTAATTCAATAAATAGTATTAATAATTAAAATTAGATATTTTTAATAATTAAAAATTGAAATTATAAAATTGAAAATTAAAAACTAATTAATAGAATAATTATAAAAATATAAACTATAAAGTAAAAGTAAAATTATTGAAAATGCAAAATACATCAGTTCATACAAATTTTGCTAAATTTAAAGTGTTAGATAAAGATGCCCCGTCAAATGTCCTTTCTCAAGGAAGTGTTCATTGTAAATCAGGAAAATGGAATATACCTACTGATAAATATGATGCGTTTCTTAAAAATATTAATGAAGAATTAGTAAAAAATCCTAGTAAGCAAATGCATTTTTTAGAAAAACCAAGTGATAAATGTAATATGATAAAAATAGATTTAGATTTACGTTTTAAAGCAACAGATGAAGAATTAAAAAATCGCTCCAATTTAAATAGGCGTTATAATGACGAATATATTGAATTATTTGCTACTGGTATTGCCGAAGCAATTAAAGATATTGTTGATATTAAAGAAAATTATAATATATTTATTCACGAAAAAAAACAACCGCGTTTAACAAATGATAATACCAATACTATTAAAGATGGTATTCATATTATTATTCCTAAATTAGTATTATCTAATGCTGCTTTATATGATTTACGTGATAAATTACTTGGAAATGAAGAAATTAAAGAAATTACAAAATCTATTGAAAATATTACTAAAATTGAAGATGTTATTGATAAACGTATTATTTATCCTAATGCTTGGTATATTTATGGTTGTGGAAAACCAGAAGACCACGGTAATTATTATAAAGTAAGTAAAATATTTAAAGTATCACATAAAAATGATACAGTATCTTTAAAAACTATTCAATCTAGTAAAACTGTGACTGAATATATTACATTATTTTCTAATTTTGGTAAGCAAGAAAACGTTGATTATTTAATTGATTTTGGCGAATGCGAAGAAGTAAATGATAAATATAGTAAAGAAAAACACTTTAATAAACAACATCAATTGTCTTTAATACATAATTTTACACAAAATCAAACTAATTTTCGTCGTATTTCATCACTAACCGCTTCGGAAATTAAAGCATTGTTAAACTGCTTAAGCAAAGACCGTGCTGATGATTATGAAGACTGGCGTAAAATTGGTATTTGTTTATATAATATGGATGACCGCAATTATGATACCTGGCGTATGTGGAGTGCTCAATCCTCTAAATATGACTCTAATTATTGTGCTAAATTATGGTTTAGTGAATTTCAAAAATGTGGTAAATATAATTTGGATTTAAATAAATTAAAAGAAATGGCAAAAAAAGATAATATAGAAGAATATGAAAAAATTATTAATATTAATAAAAAACATTTCTTTGATAAGTGGATTTATGAACACGCTAGTCAAACTCATATTAAAGCATTAAGTGTTTGTACTTTATCAGATTATATTAAAACATATATTAAAGATTATGCTAATTTTAATGTCGCTTGTGCTTGTCCTGGAACAAACCCTATGTGGTATAAATTTGATAATCATAAATGGACGGAAGATAAAGCCGCTAATAAAATTTATATGTTAATGACCGAAGAATTAAACCGCGAATTATCAATTATTCACGAAGATTGGAAAATTAAAGTGTTTAGTAATCAAAGCACCGCACAAGTTGAAAGAGCAAACCAAGCCATTTCAGCACAAGGAGGGGGTGCTAATGGTAATGGTAATGGTAATGGTAATGGTAATGGTAATGGTAATGGTAATGGTAATGGTAATGGTAATGGTAATGGTAATGGTAATGGTAATGGTAATGGTTCTAATGGTTCTAATGGTAATGGTAGTGCTGGTGCTGGTGCTGGTGATAATATTTTTAATAGAAATAATAATACTAATGCTAGTAATCGCAACGGTTTAGCATCCGCATCCACATCCAATTCTCGTAATAGTCATTCTAATTCTAATTCTGATGATGATGATGAAATTTTAATTTACAATAAACATTTATATGATGATAGAGAAGCAAAAGCCAACTTAGAAGAACAAAAACAACAATATTTTGAAAATCAACATGCGAAAGTCTGTCTTGATAAGTGCGGTCAAATTTTAGGATTTTTAAGCACTCCTCAAAATAAGAAAAAAATTATTGAAGATTTAAGTCAAAAATGTTATGATGCTGAATTTCATACCAATCTTGATGAAAATCGTAATGTATTTGTATGTAATAATGGTGTATTAGATTTAGACCAATGTATTTTTCGTAATGGTGAACCTTCTGATATGATGACAATGAGTTCTAAAATAGATTTTCCTACCAATGTTGATTCATTAGAGTCGCAAGAATATTTACATTCTATTCAGGATTGGTTAGACCGTATTTTACCTGTCGATGCCGTTCAAGATTATGTTTTAAATATATTCGCATTGAAATTATCTGGTGTCTTATTTGGTGAATATTTTATTATATTTACTGGTTCTGGTGCGAATGGTAAATCGCAATTATTTAAAATGATAGCAAAAATTTTTGGTGAATTCTTTAAATCTTTTGATAATACATTATTAAATACACCTAAACGGGACGCACAATCTGCTTCTCCTGCCACTGCTTCTTTGAAAGGAGCCCGTGTGGCTATGACCACAGAACCAAAAGGCGGACAACCTTTTGAGTCTGATAAAGTAAAAGAACTTATTAGTGGTGATGAATTAGTTGGTAGACATCTTAATAAAGATTTAATACGATTTATTCCTCAATATTTAATGACAATGCAATGTAATGATATTCCTCGTAATGAATCAACTGATGATGGTTTTTGGCGTAAAATTTGCGTTGTAAAATGTCTTGCTAAATTCGTTATTAAAGAAGAGGATATGTATAAATTAGATGACCCTGAAAAATTCCCTTATCATTTTAAGGCTGAAAATCAAGAACATTTATATCCTGAGTGGGCTCCCTATTTTCTATATATGCTTTTTGAAAGATATAAAGTATTAAAAGACAACAATTTTAAATTTAATATCCCTGATGAAGTTAATGCTGCTGTTAAAGAATATCAAGAAGAAGCAAGCACTTATACTCAATTCTTTAATGATAAAATTGAAGAAGCACCAGGATGTAAAGTGGATGCTACTACATTATATAATGAATTTCAACTGTTTGTTGGAAGAGATTTTAAAACACAAAAAAGTATATTTATAAAACAAATGGAACGCTATATTGGCAAACCAAAAGGACGTAATAAAGAATTTAATGGCTTTAAATTACACGGGACGAGTGGCGACCCTATAGAAGCACAACCTGCTACTGAAGTAGATATGTAATTATATACTATTTATTCAAGTATATCAGTAAACATAAAATTTAATAATCCTACTATAATAAGAAATATGATTAACCATTTAGTATAAGTATAATAAGTATTAAGTTGTTTTCCTACACTTTCTTTTTTTACTAAAAAATCTTGAAATTGAACTTTATTTATATTAACATCATTTTCAGCACGCTCAAATTCATCATTGGTTTTTTCATATAATGTCTTTTTATCTTCTAGATTATCATTATTATAATCGATAAAATACAACTGTTGATTTTCTAAATTGCGTTTTGATATTAATTCACTTACTATATATTCTATATCATTGTGTTTTTCTTTTAATTCTAAATGTTTTTCTTTTAAATCTACAATAGTATGATATTTCATATTATCCATAATATCATTTGTATTGACTTTACTTAAATTTTCTATTTTACCATCTTTATAATATCTAGAACAAGACGTTAAAACATTATTACTTAAACATTGGCGTTTTGTTGAACCATCAAGTTTAATACAATTATTATTATAATTTTTATATTTTCCATCGGCATACGTATCACCCCAAGGCTCACATTCATTCCCATTATTATTAAGTGTTATTGGTGCGTCCATATCATCAGCATGGTTTAACATACTTTGAAATTCTGTAAAATACTTTATCATTTTTGTTTTTGTGTCTATATCTTTAATATTATTCTTTTCTAATTCATTATCTAATTTTTGTTCTTCTAGAGATATGTTTGCTTCTGTATTATTATTATTATTATTATCATTGTCGATAAAGGGTTCATTGTGATTATTGTTTTTATAATAATAACTTATTAAAATTATACAACTAATAAAACTTATATACAAAACTATCTGGGTTGATGTGATAGTCATATTTATTTTTTATTTTTATTTATATTTATTATTTAATTTATATTATAGTAATATTATTATTTAATTTATTTTTTGTTATTTATAGTTTTTTGTTATTTATTTTTATAAAAATTATTATATATAATAATAATAATATATAAATTAAATAGTTAAAGTTATAATATTCATACATCATCAATTATTATATAATGAAACATACAAATAAAAAAAACATAAAAACAAATAACAAATTAAAAAAAACGAAAAAAAATAGAAACAATAAAAATACAAAACGTGGTGGAGCACCTAATAATGTTATTGTTAATGTTAAATCTTTAAATGAATTATTAAATTATTTAGTTGAAGATAGTACAACTAAAGCAAATGCAATAAGTGAATTTACAAAATATATTAAAATACATTATATTAATATACTTCGAAATGAAGAACGTACAAAAAGATATGATATAACAGTATTATGTGCTGTAATGAATATTATGTTTGATTATATTGATCCTGTTTTTTATAAAAAAGAAAATAATGAAGAAATAAATGCTAATAGAACAGATATTAAATGTTGTAATACGGAATTTAATACTGGTGATAATGCTGATAATTATACAATACCTGAAGGTGGAAAACAATTACCTTTTTTTATGGATGATATGTATTGTGAAGATTTACTCCTTTTTAGTCAAAAATATGATGAATTTATGAAATCTAAAACAAGTAGATTTTTTTATGAATCTAATATTGCTAATATAGCATTATTATTTAAATGTTGTTATAATCGTTGTTTTGATGATTATATATTACATAATGAAAAAAAACATACAAAATATAATAAAAAAATACAAACGGGATTTAGTTTATTTAAAAAAAACAAAAACAAAACAAAATTTACGTCTGGATTAAATACTATTAAAATAAAATTTGATTTAATAAAAAAAGAATTAATAATACAATTAATAAAATCATATATTAGTTGTAATTATAATGATGTATGTGATTTATATATTCAATATTTAAATTTTTATAAAGATACATTTAGTAAAATTTTAAATAATCAAGTTGATGAGATTGACAGTATTATTAAAACTCCAGAAGAAATAAATGATGCTATCATAATATCATTAAAAGATAGTAAAATAAATACTTATTTTATATTTTTATCTTGTAATCATGTATCTGAATATAAACAATCAAGGTTATATATGACTAGATTTATTGATAGTCATATAGGTCATATAGGTGTTCATAATAATTATATTTTAAATACAATGGATACAATAGCACATGATTTTTACTTTCATGGTAATTTAAATAGAATTCAAAATACTACTCCTGAAGCAAATGATAATATTAATAAAGAATTTATTATAAATTTATTTAATATGTTAAATACTACTAATAAACATAATAGTTATCAATTAGGAATGTATATAATACAAATAATACAAAATGAAAAAAATAAAAAAGATCCAGTTATCTTTAACAAAAATAGTTTTATAGATTATTTTAATGATTATATAAACCAAAGATGGGTGCCATCTCATTATACTAAAGAAATAATAACAAATTTTATAAAATGGTTTCTAGGACATACTAAATTTACATTTGATTATACTAAAAGTGAAGATAATTACTATAACAAAATTGAGAAGTTTAATATAAATTCAATGAATTTATCGGTAGTACCATTACCAAACATCAAAAGTACCAACCTACAAACACCACAAACAAATAAAGTCAGGTTCTTGGGAAACTATGTAGAGACAAATTTTTAACTAAATATTATAATTTAAAAAAATCAAAAGAAAAATATAATAAATAATAGAAGTAAATTAACACTTTCTATATAAATTATCAACACTTTCCATATTATTGAGAAAATGGCGTGTGGGTATTCCTGAAAAAGGGTCTTCGGGTTTTGTATGAGGAGTTGAATAGTTTGCTAAAAAATAATTACGCCACCCCATCTCGGGAATACCTGTGGGTAATCCAGCGAATGGCATAGTTTTATATTTACCAAAGGATTGATGAAAATTATGAATGGGACCAACGTGATGAATAGGCATACAATCTTTAGTTTGTTTATTATTTTCATTAATTTCATTATTATTTATAGTATTATTCAAATGATTAATCATTGCTACAAAACTATTACTATTTAGTTTATTATTTGAATTTTTATTTATTTTCGCACCATCTGTTATTTGATATAAATAAGATACTAAAATGACTGCTAAACAAAATGTTAAAAGATAACTTATAAACGTTGTGTCCATTATGATTATGATTAGTATTAGTTTGTTTTATTTGTTTTTATTAGTTAGTTAGATTATTTATTATTTTATTATTTAGTTAGATTTTTTATTATTTAGTTATATTATTATTTAGTTATAATTAATTATGTTTTTATTTTTTTATCTAATTAAATAATAAAAACAAAATAATCTATTAAAAAATGAAAAATTTACTTTATAAAAATGAAACATTTTATTTATGTGATGAAGAAGGGACTAAAGGCGGGCAAACCTGTGTAGTTTCTAACTATACACCCATAGCAAAAAATATGCCTCATAAACATAAAGATTTTAAAGAAAACATTATTGTTTATGCGAGACCCTCGTGTCCTTTTTGTATTGATTTTTTAGATTTCTTAAAAAAATATAATAAAAAAACACATCATTATGACAATTTAATTTATATTGAAGTAGATAGTCATAGCCCAAAAGATTTATTCTCCAAATCAAATCTTTTAAAAAATTTAAAAAAAGAATTAGGTTCTCATTCAACTGTTCCTATGGTATTTCATAAAGGTAAATTCGTTGGTGGGAATGATGAGAGCAAAACTTATTTTTCTAATCTTTAAAATGAACAACCCATTTTTAGATACTTTTTTATAAACTTAATTTTTTATAGTTTTAATTTTTTATCAAAAAGAGAATTCCAATCCTCAATACTTTCTTGTTCCTGAAATATCAAATGTTTTCTCATTTCAATATTTCTATTTATTTTATGCCTTAATTTTTCATTAATACCAATACTAGATGCCTTTTGTGCGTATTCTTCTGGTGATACAGCACAACATTCTTCAAACATATTAGTGTAATTCGTATGATTATCATCTTCTACGTTTGACATTTTTTTATATAATCCATTTGTAAATTGTCCGTGTAAAAATTCACTAGGTAATGTAATTACTGGTATATTATAATCAAACGCATCAAATGAGGTATTACACCCTCCAAATGGGAAAGGGTCTAAACATACATCACTAACACTAACAACATTAAGAAATTCATCTTTTTCTAGAGAACCATACCATTTTATTCTTTTAATTTTTTCAAGACCAATTGTATTTCTAATTCTTTCTAAATGATTTTTACAATATGGAAATGTATTTGATAATAATACAATACCATTTGGGTCAAGTTCTAAAATACGTGCCAAACACTTTTCAAATTCAGGATTTAATTTATAAAATGTTTGAAGACATACATATAATCTATCTTTACTCGTAAAACCTAATTCTTCGCGTGTTTTAAATTTTTTTACTTTTTTCTTTTGTGTTTGGTTTTGTGTTTGGTTTTGTGTTTGGTTTTGTATTTGGTTTTGTGTTTGATTGTCTTCTTTATAATCATCATTATAGCCAATAAATAATTTATGAGGACTAATATAAAAGGTTCCTAAACTTTTTA
>Ga0115556_1000119_pt1 | contig 47625 bp, 34 predicted proteins | sample COGITO_mtgs_1104_5_FD_87282 | JGI IMG/M metagenome (GOLD analysis project Ga0115556, IMG submission 87282) | Pelagic marine microbial communities from North Sea - COGITO_mtgs_110414 | ecosystem: Environmental > Aquatic > Marine > Epipelagic | place: Germany:Helgoland, sampling site Kabeltonne... | reverse complement strand
ATTGCGTACTGCCCATTGCGTACTGCCCATTGCGTACTGCCCATTGCGTACTGCCCATTGCGTACTGCCCATTGCGTACTGCCTCTTGCTGTCCACCCAGCTCATTTTGAGAGCAGCATCAAATAAAGCTAACCAACTGTGCTCCTTGCTTTTCTTTGCTTCTTTTTTTTCACACATTTTTTTCACACATTGCCAAACAGAGCTGTCTCCCCGAGCATGGTCTCTGCAAGCGAGGTGGAGGACTACCCACTGAGGAAAGTTGAGGAGAGCGCCCGGCAGCTTGTGAGGGCAATAATAGAGGAGGAGCGAAGGCGCAACACACATGGGGGGGGGGACGCACAGCAGCTCAAAATCAAGCGTCCAGGCAGCTTGGAGGGAGAGGTGAGGCGTGGCGTGGCGTGGCGTGGTTTTTTCATGGACCCGTGGGCGAGCAAAGGGTTGAGATTCCACGCTGTTATGAAACAAAATTTCCTGCGACTAACTCTTGCTTTTTTGTGCCTCTTTTTTATTTTTGTGCAGCTTGGGCCTTTGGGGACGCTTGAGCAAGGAATCATTGACCTGTTTTCAGATGTAGTAGTGGCGGAACGAAAGAGGGCTGAGCTGAGTTCTGCAAGGAAGGAGACGATCCGACCAATCGATGTCGCAGAGAAGAACTTGCTTAGCGATATCGAGAGCAGCGTGGCAAGTGTTGTCCGGGAGGAGAGGCGGAGGGTCGGTGTGGGGGAGGAAGGGGGCAGAGTTGTCAGACCTATGGAAAGCTCCACGCTCGGGCCGCTCGGGAACATTGAAAGAGACGCCGTCGAGATTTTGGAGAGAGTTCGTAGAGAGGAAACAGAACGATTGGAAAAGTTGATTGAGGAGCGACCAATGAACAGAAATCGAAAATCGATTGCTGGGTTCAGTGAGGCCTTCCTCTCTGGATTGTTGAGGTTCCCCATTTTAATCGGGAGCGTCGTTGCACGAGTCAAGAGTCTGGTGGAGGAAGAGGAGGGAGGGAGGGATTAACTGATTATTGAACAAACCTAAACTTGTCTGAAAAGAAAGGTGAAGAGATTGCTGCTTGACCATTCTTTGTACATGTATTATTGTCCAGTCTATTGGTGCTAAGGTGCCCCTCTAGGTAAATTTGCCACCGACCTGACCTGACGACGTAACCAGAACACAACAAAAGACAAACAAACAAAAAAAGCTATTTGTTTGACTTCAATATGGCGTCTAGAACTTCAAAAACTGTCACACTGACCAAACTTATCCCCAGTGGTCTGCCCTCAAAAGATCACTTCACGATAGTTGAGGAAGATGCCTCAAATCTTGTAGCGTCTGATGATGGAGAATTAATTTTGCAAGTGATTTGCATGAGTGCTGACCCCTATTTGCGGTCTGGGTGTAAGACCGGTGAAGTACCTCGACCAATGTCGGGTTTCGTCGTCGGCAAGGTGATCGAGAGCAAAAATTGTGCTTGGCCAGTTGATTCCTTGATGGGAGCTGCCCTTCCCTTCACTTCAATTCAGAAGCTCAACGATATTGTATTAAAAAAGACAATCACATGGAATCTTACTGATTATGTTACTGAAGAAAATGCTACATTAGGTCTGGGAGTTCTGGGAATGCCTGGAGCGACTGCTTATGGTGGTCTCATAGATGTGCTTCGCCCTGACAAGAAGAAGAATGAGACGCTCTTTGTTTCCTCTGCTGCAGGAGCCGTTGGCTCTATGGTTGGACAGCTTGCGAAGAATGTCTTTAACTGCACAGTCATTGGCTCGTGTGGCGGGGAAACGAAAACAACGCTGATCACGGAAAAGTTTGGCTTTGACCACTCAATTGATTACAAAACAGTGTCAACTAGTGCTGATCTCGCAGCGAAAATCAAAGAATGCAGCGATGGTATCGACATGTACTTCGAAAATGTGGGTGGGATGCACTTCGAGGCTGCGATGTCTACCCTACGCCCACACGGACGAATTGCTGTGTGCGGCTGCATAAGTCGCTACAACGATGCTTCTGGTACTGCTCCTCTGAACACAATCGACATATCACAAATGATTTACACGTTTCAGCGCGTTGAGGGCTTTGTTTGCATGCCTTATTTGAGCGGGGCAAAAATGAACTTCTTGAAAGACATGAGTGAGTGGCACAAAGAGATGAAGGTTGGCTGCGAGCAGTGTTTTTACGATGGTATCGAGGAGTGGCCAACGGCATTCCAAGCTCTTTTCACGGGTGCGAACGTGGGGAAAGTGTGTGTACGCCTTTTGTGATGCATTGGGGAATAAGTGTACAAAATATACGGCTTCTCGGGTTTATACTTTTTATACTTTGTTTTCGTTGCCATTTTCGCTGTTCAGATTATTATCATTGCCATCTCCTTTATCCTCGCTTTTTTTTCGCATGAAATTTGATGCAATTGCTTTCAATGTGCTCTTCCGCCTAACAGGCGCTGTTGATGAAGCTGACTCATGTGTAGGAGTCACTGTATCTTTCTCTCCCCCACCGTCGCCGGTCGCTTTCCGCGTGTAGGGCAAACTATCATGCAGAGATAAAGAGTTTCCCTGTCTTTCGCTGCTGTGTGGACTTTTGGCGTGGTTCAAATGGTGAATGTTGCCGTAGTTGCTCCTCGAACTAGAAGTGACATCACTGATACTCCCGCTCCCCCCATTTCCGGTGGCGGCCATTGCGGTCTTGTTGCTCAAATACCGCTGTGACTTCGACAAGTAAAATTTTTTGCTTGCCCTGCGCAACAAAAAGAAGACAACTAAAATCCCAATGAATCCAATCGAAAGCATGAAATAAGCATCGACTGTGTCGTATTTGTAGAAGCCCATCACGGCAATCGAACTAAAGAATGCAAAAATTCCAGCACAGAACAGTGATAGGACAAATTTATACTCCCCTCTGACGCTTTTCACGCTGTTTTCTACACTATCGTCGGCTCCCCTCAGAGCCAGCCTTACACTGTACAAAGACGCAAAAGTTGCAGCACAAAGTGTGACCAGGTTGAGACCAACACATATCGTACTCGATATCACGAAAAGTGTTCGAAATTTGTCTACACCTTTGTCCTCTTGTTTCTCGAGACTCATTGACAATCCGCTGAAGGCAAACCCTGCAAGAACTGCAGCACTCTGCTGAATGCTATTGTTGGCACTATTATAGAAATGGAGCTCTTTCTCCAAAATTTCGTTCTTTTTCAGCTTAACATGTGTATCTAGGTCGAGGTTTTGGAGGGTAAGCATCGCAAAAATACGTTAAGGGTTGGGAGTTGGCATCGAGTTGCACTTCCATTTTTTTTCCGAAAAAAAATGAAAATTGGTTTTTGAAAAACAATTACTCTCCACATTTCTTTCGCCATTTTGCTTTGCTGACCATGGACCAAGCCTCTCAACTGCGGGAGTTTACACACTCGCTCAATGCGTCCTCTTCAGATGACAACTTGCTGAACGGAGTGTCGATCGCTCAATGTCTATCCCACCTCTCCATCTCTCCTTCCCTTCCCAACACCCTTGAACATGACGGGAATCGCGCAACGCTAAACAACTGGATTCGCATAGCTCGCGATCTAAAGAGTGAGCTCAACATAGAACTCTCCATGGAATCTATTGCTCTGATCCTTGCCGGGGATGTCACAGAAGTCTTCAATAAGGTGCTCATTCCGCTGCACCAGTACGTGAATATCGGCGATTCTTCGAATGGTCCTTCTTCCCTTTCATCCCCCCTCCACAGTGCGCATGGGTCAACGACATCGTCGTCGTTGGCCACAACAACGAAAACAACAACAATAAATCCTGTGCAGATGCAGACCCTCATAGAGGATGATGAGTCCGAAACTATCCTTCAGCAGGTCCAGCAAATGCTTAACAATAACGCGAAGTTCAAGCAGCAACGCAGCTCTCTCGCTAAATTTCTGGCAGTGTTGATAAGGCGTGGACCAGTGATACGCGATTTACTGACAAAGCAGAGTCAACCCAAAACCCGTGCCCTCAAGTTGATGCTCAAGTTCGTGTCTAGATGTCTTTCTGACGGTTTGGAGCCGGTCGCTCGAGGAGGGGCAGACCTTTTGAAGGAGCTTCTTCCTATGATGAGTAGCCTGGGGGGCAATGCCAACACCAGTACCAACACAAAAATTATTCAGAACATTTTCGAGGACTTCCTCGTCAACATGGGTGGATTGACAAGCACACTTGTCTGTTGCAAGACTCATCCTTCACTTACATCGAAGTGCATTCAGTCAATGTGGCGTTGTGTACCACAAACGGTGGAGGGAAACCGGCTTCTTTTTCAAAGTGTACAAAAACAATACAGTGAGGTCGGAGACTTCCTACACACTTTCTCTCTATTTGTCGAGTATCTCCCTCAAGATTTACTCCGGTCGACCTTTATCCCCCCGTCTCTCCTCCAAATAACGCTTGACTTGTGCTCCTCAACACCCAATTTAGACCACGCTATTCAGAACCACAACTTTATTGACGATGAGCAATTCAAGGCGGCAATTGAGGTAAAGTGTTTCTGTCTGACTTTCCTATCCAGGCTTGTTGAAATTTTTCCGACTCAGTTCGACAGTGCAGGGGATGCATTGATGGGGCCACTCGTTGCTTCTCTATTAAAGTCTACGTCATCTATCTGTCTGCAGCCGCAAATTACGTCAATTTCATCGCTCTTTAAGATAGTCGAGACCCTCCTGAAAACCAAAGAAAAGAACGAATTCGTCAAAATCTGCCTGCAGAGTTTAGTTTACGTTCTAATCGAGCAAGAAAGCAGCATGGTCGTTAGAGATCATGTCTTATACAATTTGATTGACCTCTTTGAGAACCCAGAGCTCAATGAAAAGCTGCCAATGCATGAAATTTTACCATCCCTGCTCAGACATTTCAAAGTTGGTAATATCAAGCTCGCCGATATTAACCTAATTCTCAGTATTTGCAAGGTTCCGCGCTTGGAACCGAGTCAAATTCAACAGCTTTGCGGTTTTGTGAGTCAAATTTCCCTTAAGAACGCAGTGTTCAGCAGATCTGCGAGCATCCCATTACTTTCTTTGTTGAGTGACTATTACAAAGTCAGGCAGGTGCACGTCTTCATGGCTAAGTTTGCGAGGGATATTGTCGGGGTCATAGTAAACAAGGGGGCATCGAATAAGATTAGGGGAGATGAAGACGTCGCAGAGAGGGAGGTGCTACGAATGCTTTCCATCGAGCTGTGCGCCAAGGTATTAAGTCTCGGTAAACCGCAGATTAATAGCGTCCTGCTCGGTTTCTTGGAGGCACAAGTTGATGCGGAGGAGCGTGACCTAAAGCGCGAGGAAGAAAGCGGAAACAGCAACAGCAACAGCAACAGCAGGGAACTACTGTTAAACTTGATAGAAATCGGCAAGCCTTTCATCGAGACTGCAAAGGCAATCACCAGCGGAGAAAAGGCAAGCAAAGAGCGAGATGAATGGTTAGAGGAGCGAAAGAGAATAATTAATTCTCCACAAAGTAGCTGGCGTTCTCCTCGCGGAAGTAGAACTAATTTAACAACTAACGTCAGCGCCAGCCCTGGTGTTGTCAGCGTGAGGAAACTCAAGCACGACACAGTTGAGGCGGCGGAGCTCAAGAAAGACCTCAACAGATTTCACGAGCAACGTCGATCTCCTCCTCCTGATCCTGTCTCTGTGAGGTCTTCTCCTCCTCCAGCCAGCAACCGTGAAGAGCTTGAGCAGCTTGAGGACGAGTATGAAGAGAACTCACCGAGAGCGCAGAGGCGTGCTTTGATGTTACAACAACAGCAGCAGCAGGAGCGGGGAAGGAAGCTGGAGGATAGGAGGGAGAAGAATGAGCAACATATGGGAGGAGAAGAAGATGGAAAAGGAAACAGAGCCGAAGTACGAGACTCCAGGCCAAACGCAAGAGTGCTCTTCTCAGAAGGCGAGGAAGCCAAAGGTACTCAGAAGAAAAAGTTCAGGAAAACAGGCGCTTTTCAGTCGGGCGCAATGCTTGGCGGGAGAGGGGTAGGAGACTATTTGGACGACGAAGTTGATGCCTCTGAAGAAGAGAAGAAGGAAGAAGAACGACTTTTTAATGAAGAGAGAGAAAGGGAAGAGAAATTGGAAGCCAAGCGCAGGCAGCGTGAAGAGCAGCGTCTGGCGGAGTTGAAAGGTGAAGAAGAACGACTTGCAAATGAACAGAGAGAGAGACAGAAAGAATTGGAAGCTAAGCGCCAGCAGCGTGAGGAGCAACGTCTTGCTGAGCTGAAAGCTGAAGAAGAGGAAGAAATGAGGTTCCAACTTGAGCTAGAAGCGAAACGGGAGGAGCGCCTTCGACGCAAAAAGGAATTAATCAAGGAGGAACAATTAAAACAACAACAAGAGGATGATGAGATCGAACAAGAATTATTCGCGAAACGGAAAGCCAAGCAGGAAGAGCGACAGCTAGCCATAGAAAAACAACAAGAGGCTGACCGTTTAGAGGAGGAAGAGCTCGCAAAGCTGAAGAAGGAAATTGAAAACAAACGCATCCTCGAGCTCCAGCACGCTGAAGAGGAGCAAGCTCTGCTAATGAAACAGATGGAAGAACTCGCCTTACTGAAACAAGAGAAGCTGCGGCAAAAACAGCAAGAGATGGAAGAAGAGGAGGAGGAGATATGGGAGCGAAAGCGCCAGATGATGGTTGACGCACAGCAGAGTGATTTGCTGAAGGAAAGGATGAGAAAAATAAATGCCGACATCTCCGGTAATGGAGATAGTGGTGACGATGAAGGTGCTTCACCGTCGTCGTCGCCACGCTTGGACCGAGGACACCAAATAAGTACGGACGATGGCGATATTAGTGTGGTAGAAAGTGGTGGTGATGGTGGTGGTGAAGGCAGTGGTGGCATTGATAATGATGGCGACGTAAATTACGGTCAATTGAGCGGTAGCGACCCCGATTATCAAAGCGTTGACAATCACGATGATAACAATAATGATGATGATGACGATGACGATCACAGCGACAACGACACTAACTTTGAACCTCACTCAGCGGTCAAGGTTCGTAAAATGAGACTAAATACTGTTGAAAACGCTGAGATGAAGAATGGCGTCGCGAAATTTGCAGGCGCAAGAGAAACATCACCTTCCGTAGTGTCCGTACGTAAGATGCGCCTTGACACTGTCGAAAATGCCGAGATGAAGAAATCAATTTCAAAATTCCACGAGCAAAAATCTACCATACCCGCCAACCCCATTACCCCAGAAGTTCCCAAGCTGGATTTGCAGCACATGAACCAAAGAATGTGGCTAAAGGTAACAGATAAGAAGGGACGCGACTACTGGTATCACAAGGACACAAAAGAGACCACCTGGACAGACCCGGCCACCATGAAAAACGTGGAAATTGAGAAGTACACCCAAATGAACACGGACGAAGTAGCCTCGGAATCGGAGATCGATGAGACTGCTCGCACTGAGACGCAAAGGAGGCGCGAACGCGTCAAGAAACATGCGCACGACAAGGCAGTCGAAGATGAAAAGCTCCGCGAGGCTGTTGTGGGTGATAAGAAGGTTGATTTAAGTAATACGACTGCTAGGAAGGAGAGAGAAGCGGCCGTTGCACTGGAAAAGGCACAGAGAGACGAGGAGGCACGTATAAAAATTTTACCGGAAAAAGGGGGGAAAGGGGTGGAAAAAAAAACATCGCCCCTGAGGCGGCTGCGCGAGGAACGAGAAAAGGCGAGGAAGGAAGAAGAGGAATTGAGGCAAGCCAAGGAGGCCGAAAATGCCTACGACAGTCCTAAGAATGTCCAAAGACGTGAAAAAAAGCGGAAGCAGCTTCTTATGAACAAGGCTAAAAGGGAAAAAGAAGAGGCTGAGAAAAGGGAAAAGGACGAGGCTGATGAAGCCGCAGCTGCAGCTGAGGAAAAGAAACTTAAAGAAGCAAAGACGAAAAACACGCCCAAAAAATCAAAATCACGATCACCTACCCGCGACCCGACATTATCGGCACGTAAACTCAAAGAAAAAGAATTGTTGAAACAAAAGGTGGAGGAGGAGCAGCGTCTGCGTAGGAAGGTAGTCGGAAATAAGATTTCTTCGGACGTCTCTCCACAAAAGCGGAGGGAATTGGAGCAAGAAAAGCTCAAATTGAAGGAACTCAAAGAAAAAGAATTGTTGAAACAAAAGGTGGAGGAGGAGCAGCGTCTGCGCAGGAAGGTAGTCGGAAATAAGATTTCTTCGGACGTCTCTCCACAAAAGCGGAGGGAATTGGAGCAAGAAAAACTCAAATTGAAGGTTCAGGAGGAAGAAAAACTTAGGAATAAGCAGGTTCCCAAAAAGCGGGACGATGTCACTGGAACAGCACGAAAACGTCTTGAGGCAGAAGCTCATAGCCAGAAGATCAGCGAGGAAGAACGTTTGCGGAAACAGCAGATGGTCAGGAGGCGAGATGATATCACCGCCTCGGCTAGGAAACGAAAGGAGGCCGAGGCTCACAAAAAAAAGGTCAGCGATGAAGAGCGAATGCGAGGAAGGCAAAGCAAAGGAACGCGAAGTGAAATTACTGATTCGGCAAGGAAAAGACGTGATGAAAAGTCTCTCAAGGAAAGGGTGGAACGTGACGAGCTTGCGAGGAATTTTGACAACAAGAAGTTTAAACGCGTAATCGAAGGTGGTGGTGAGATCACCAATACGGCAAGAAAACGCAGAGACAAAGAGGTTCTCAACAAACAAGTTGAAGCAGACGCCAAGCACCGCGAGCGATTGCTGCCGAAGCGCAAGCTTTTTGGAGGTAAAGAAGATGGTGATGATGCGACGAAAAGGAGGGAGCGCGACGCCTCTGCTGAGCGCAGAAGGAGAGAAAGGGATGAAGAAGCGAGAAATAGGTTGGTGGGCGGGAAGAAACATAAGGATATCAGCGATTGGGAGCGGCGCGAGCTGGAGAAGGCGGAATACAGAAACAAGCTAGTTGAAGACGAGCTGGCGAGAAAAAATATTGGGGCTGATAGACGGAGTGTCAAGGATGTGTCGCCAAGATCGAGGAAGGAGCGAGAGGCAGCTGCAATCAAGAAACGTGCAAAGGAAGACGAAATCGCCAGGAAAAAATTGGGTGCTGATGAACGCCTGCCAAAGAAGGCTGCCGACGGGGGTGTTGACTCGGCCAGGAAACGTCGGGTTAGAGAATCTGCAGCTGTCAAGCAGAGAGCGATGGAAGACGAGGTCGTCCGACGAAATCTGGGGGTGGAGGAACGTCATCCAGCGAAAGCGGGGGACGGCCAAGACTCCGCCCGGAAGAGGGATGAACAACTCAGACGGAAAAACCGCGAGAATCTTAAAGACGATGAGAGGAAAAGGCTGGAAGACTTGAATAACTGGGATACCCATAACCCTAACAATAATCGCCGAGGGAGCAAAGACCAAAAAGAGGCAATTATTCACCAAGAAATTCGAAAAATTGAGGTGAATGAGAGACTGAGACTCGACGATTTAGGCGGAGAAGACCCTCACATGACCATTATGAGAGCAAACAGCGGGCGCCAGAAGGAAGACATGAAGAGGTACGCTCGAAGGAAGAAGTTCGAGGACGAGGAAGCGAGGAAAAGAGATCTTGCAGAAGTAGATTTCGACGAGGAAATAATGCAGATCAATACGGCTCGTGAGAGGGAACAAGCCGATAGGAGGAGGAGGAGGGAACAAAGGAAGGTGATGCAGGATGAGGAGGCACGCAAATTAGATCTGAAGGCCATCAAGTTCGACGATAAGGTCATGAAAATCAACAGCGCAAGGCAGCGCGAACTGATTCTCGAGAGTGAGAAAAATAAAGTGGAGAATGAGAATCGTCTCAGAAAGTTAGATCTGGACAGGGTTCACCACGACGACAACAAAATGAAAATGAACAGTGCGAGGCAAAAGGAGAAGGTTGCAGAGAGCGGAAAGGACAAGGTCGAGAGGGAGAAGCGCCTTCGAGATAAGGATTTGGCGAGTGTCGACAACAGAAAGCAGAGGAGAAGGGGGCGTAGAGTCAACAGCGTTTTGCTTGACGGAGGGGATGGTGAAATTCAATCTGGAGATGATGAGGACAAAGGAAAGGAAATTTTCAAACCGCTCAGCAGCGCCAGACAGAAGAAGGCCATCAGGGAATTCAACAAGAAGAGGGGAGAAGAGGACGAACAAATTCGACAAGAATTACTAAAGCAACAACAGCGCAAAATCAGGAGCAATGACAGAAGCAAAAGCGAAGACCAAGACGGACAAGTTTTCAAACCCCTGAGCAGCGCCAGGCAGAAGAAGGCCATCAGGGAATTCAACAAGAAGAGGGGAGAAGAGGACGAACGCATTCGGAATGAGCTACTCGAAGAAAATTCACGCAAGAAAAGACGACCTACTGGAAAGACATCGCCCAGAATTCAATCACCCCATAACAGTGCCTTTGACCAGGAAAGGACCCACAGGCACAAGAAAATGGCGGAAGTCACCAGCAGGGAGCGAGCTGAGTCTGAAGAGGCTGCCCAACAAAACACCATCGCCGGTTTCGTCGCGATCGGGGGGGGGATCGAACCGGAACATCAAGAGAGCCCATCTGCCCGACAGAAGAGGAAAGCACTAGAAGCAGTACAGAGAAGGAGAGAGGAAGATGAATTCGAGCGCCAAAGAGAGCTCAAGATCCTCAAAATGAACCAGTAAAAAATGTGCTACCATATGTTTAACCTGCTATAGCTTTGCTTCATTATATGGCCCAATTATGACACAATTGTATAGCCCACTCCCACTCTTTTGCGTTGTCAAAAGGATGCCAACAAGATTGCTAACTCTCGCCGAAACTCTGGAACTTTTAATTTCGTTTACTTAAATACATTTTTTATGTATAATTTCTTTTTATTAAAAGTATTTATATATATTATTTGAATAAAATAATTTTAAATAAATAAATAATTTTTAATTATATTTTATAATAAAATTTTAAAATTAAAAAAATATATAAAATTATAATAAATTAGATGACATTTTTTTGAAAATTATAGATTACAAATATTCATAATTTATATTTAGATAATATAATGAAAGAAAATCGTATTACAAAAATGTATTTAAGTAAACAAAATTTCAATTTTTTTAGTGCTATCAAAAGTGGTGCCTGTCTTGCCTCCGGGCACGCCCGCATAGTGGTATCGCGTCTTTGGGTGGCATGGGGTGAAGTCCGTCGGTCCTCTGCCCTCCTTGACGAAGCGGTAGACATTGTCATATCCTATGCCTCCGAGTTGGTTGTGGAGTAATTGGAAGGCCCCCTGATAACTGACAACTTGGTTGATCCTCTGTGTGAGAGAGGCACCAGGGGGGGGCATGTTTCAGCACAATACAAGCATCTAAAAACAGCATAAGATGAACATGACTTATAGAAATGCGAGCTGTCTTTACGGCTATTACAATGAGGCAGCTTAACGAGTGTCAATAGTAAGCTTTGAAACAACCGGGGATCTATTATCCGGGCGTTAGCGTTGATGAGGGGGTTGTCTGGAGAATAGCCTCCATAAGGAGACCATAAGGAGAGCAAACTGTGATGGTGGATCGTCATGGCTACTATTATACCGCACCGGCAACCACCTCTCAACCGGTCATGTCATTCAAACTGGTCGCCAAACTGACTCCCGACGTCCACTCCCTCCCCCCACCCACTTGAACTTGCTCAGGTCCTCCAACGGCAAAGGAAAGCGTCCCAGGATGAGTTGAGCGTCTCCCAGCTGTGTGTTCATCTTCTTTGTCGCGAGGAGTGTTAGTCGTTGAATATTCAAAAAGGGCAGAAACTAATGGCCATATATGGTAACTTACTACCTAAATGTTGGCGTGAGTGCCTATTTTTGAGGTTTTTTTTTGCCTGGGTTATTTCGTGATAAAATATCATCGGCTGCATTGAATCATTGAAAATCGCAAAAAACAAACGGACTCCGATCTGATATCGAAGCCAGGTGAGCGAAATAGAAAATGAAAAGCAGCCACGACGCGAAGAATGGACCATAGAATTCCTCCCACCGATCAAACTGACATTTGATTCGTAATTGGCTAAGATCCGACCTAATTTGAGTTCGACTTGTGTGTATTTGACCAGCCGCCGAGGCCCACACTTTCCCTCTTACGTTTTTTTTATTGAGCACAACAGTAGATGTCACTGAGATAACTAACCCACCGAATTTTACGTGTTGTGATCGTCCTCTTACCCCACAGGGTTTGAGTTTATCCCGGTCGTTGGTCACCGCTTGCCTTCTCGATCACCTTCCCCCCCCCCCCTCCTCTTCTGGGTAGCTCGTAAGTTACCTGTACCGGATAGACACTAATATGAAGCTGCGGAAGCGTTCTGGAGGCCGTCAGGCGCTGGGGGATGTTTCAAATAAACGCGGGCTCGATGGCAACTTGCCAAAAGAGAAAGGAGTAAAGAGACAGGTAAGGTGGACCGATTGCTGGAGGGAGCTTCGTCAGGACAAGAGTATTGCGGTCCATTGCAGTGGCTGATCGCATGCAGATAGCCAGCAGACTGCGAGCAGCCCCCTATGCCGACCAAACCCAAACACTCCTGTTTGGCTCTTTGTCCTGTTTGCTGTATTTATACCACTGTCTTTATCAAAATCTTCATCAAATGGCTAACCCCATATCCATATTCTCTCAGAAAACGAGCCAATCCTCAAACAACGATGAAGCGACCAATTTATTACCTCCGGCACCCCCTTCTAATGCCAACTCCAACTCCAACTCGACCTCCAACTATTCTGGAGCAAATTCGAATTCGCTACCAGTGCCCCCCCCCACCTCAACTATTAATTCCTCTAAGAAGAAGACAAAGACGGAAGGCGAGAGCGAGAGTATTAGCAAAAGCGGCAGCTCCTCAGCGTCTTCTGCAGTGACAAAAAAGTTTACATCCTCCAACTCTTCTGCTTCTGCTTCTGCTTCTTCTTCTTCTGCTTCTGTCTCCCCTCCTGCCCTAGTCCCTCCCCAGTTTCGCATGCAGCAGGCGAACTTTGACAACAAGACCTACACTTCAGGGGTCATGGATGTCGACAAGGAAGATCTAAATGATGTTCTGCATGTGGCAGACTATGTGAGCGACTTGTTTCAGCATCTTCACTCTGCAGAGGAAAACCAGTGCCCGGGTATGTATATGCATAATCAGACTGACATAAATGCCAAGGTAAGTGCACATCTCATGCGCGCACATCTCATGCGATTCAAACGCTGCTCTCAAAACGCCGTCTTCATCGAGCCTCATTCACCATTCACCATTCACTATTCGCCAATCCAACCCACTCACTTATCTCATTTCTGCCGCTTCGTTTTGCAACTAACTCCAGATGCGTGCCATTCTGGTTGACTGGTTGGTTGAGGTTCACATGAAATTTAATCTTGTTCCTGAGACCCTATTTTTATGTATCAATGTGATTGACCGATACTGCGAAATAGTCAATGTTCCCCGAGCTAAGCTGCAGTTGGTCGGGGTCACTGCCCTGTTGATTGCTTGCAAGTATGAGGAGATCTACCCTCCTGAGGTGAGAAAAAATTGCGTCTTGTCTTTATTTTTCTGCTGCCTGTCCATGTACCGTTGTTGTTTTTTGTAATCATGGCTAAACCGAAAATAAAAAATCTTTCTTCATCAACGCACGCGAACAAATCTGACTGCAGGTCCGGGACTGCGTCTACATCACTGATAACGCCTACACACGCCAGGATGTCTTGGACATGGAGCACGACATGCTGAAAAAACTGAAATTTGAAATCACAGTTCCAACAGCCTTCCCTTTTCTGACCCGTTTCCTGCGAATTACGAAGGCATCGACGCTGGCCAGACACGCGGCAAGCTACTACGCGGAGCGAACTCTACAGGAGCATGACATGCTCAATTACGCTCCCTCCTTGGTTGGCTGCTCTGCTGTGTACCTTGCACTTAATAATCCTGATATTGTAGGAAGGTCACAGGTTGCTGGTTGGCACCCACTCCTAGCTGAGTACGCTGGCTATTCTAAGGAGGAAGTGGAAAAGTGCGCCGCGAAGATCTCCAAGAAGGTCAGCGAGGAGCCAGTCACTGCATCCAAGCGCCAGCTCATTGCTGTGAAGAAGAAGTACAGCCACGAGAAATACCAGTTTGTGAGCGAGTCTTACACCAACCCGAGTTTAAGTTTAAGTTCGAATGAGTAGTCTGGGAGAGGTGAGAGGGTGGAATGTTATATGACAAACGCTGAAGGGATAAGCACTGGGTTGTACGAAGATTTGTACCAGTTGGCATGCTTGAGCTGTTCATGTAACCAATAATAATAATATTTTGGGGGTGAGGGAGGGACACTTTGGGGTGAGGAGGGACAGGGAGTGGGGAAAGAAGAGGTAAAGGGAGCGGGAGAAAAGAAACGGTGCAGGGTGGGCAGCAGAGTTTGCGTTTGTTCGCGAATTCGTTCGACCCCCTTGTTCACAGCAACCACATGCTCCCGCGCGTAAGAGCAAGGGATGAATATTTGAATGGTAAACGTTGGCCGACATTTGTACCACACCTGTTCGTCTCAGTTAGTTTGTTACTTTTCACTACTTACAGAGGGTTGCTACTGTTCATTGCCATCCGTTCACTGTTTTCCGTTCACCTGAATACGTATTACACACTCCTCAAATAAACTCTTCTTCCGAGTCCAGCTCATCATAGTCCTCATCCTCGTCGAAGTAGATGTCTCCATCCTCGTCCAAGCAGTCTTCGCCGTCTTCGACCACATCAGACTCCTTTCCATATCCGTCTTCCACCACGAAATCCTCTCCAACTTCATCTTCAAAGGCCGTCGCATTCTCTTTGCTTGAGCCGCCCATCGAAGAGCGGCGTGCATCCCTCTCACTCCCATACCTCACAAAGTTTATCAAGTCCTTCCTTTCTTGGACCAGCTGCTCGAAGCTAATGTCCTTATTAGCCATTTCAGCTGGAATCTCGCCAGTAGCCCAATTGCCCCCAAATTTGACGTTAGTCTCACACACTGCGTTTGCCTTCAGTGTGAAGCAGTCACGAAGCTCCTCCTGCGAGTGGGAATGCAATTTGTCAGATGTTTGGCCCTGACTAGTTGTTAGTTGTCCGGTTACTTGATTAGACTTACCTTTGAAAATTCGCTGGCTGTCCCCCCCTCTTTTCCATTGGCGCCAGCACCGTTCTCGAGTGCTAAATTTCCCTTCTGCAACTGCCGCTGGAAGATGACCTCCTCAACAGTTCCGGCTAGAAACAGCCTGTAGATGAAGCAAGGAAGCCTTTGTCCAGTTCGATAGATCCTCCCCATTGCCTGCGCATCAGTAGCCGGGTTCCAGTCTGCATCAAACATCACCAACCTACGACAAATAAGCGGCGCAGCAGTTAGTCGTAATTTCATTTTTCGCCAGTAAACAATCGGCAAAAAATAGGCGCTTCAAAGAAACCACATTACCTGTTGGCCCCAACCAGATTCAGTCCGACTCCGCCGGCTTTGCTGCTCAGCAAGAACAAGAATTTAGTGCTAGCGCTAGAGCGGTTGAATGTGTCGACGATTCCCTGCCGCTCTGTGGCCGATGTAGTGCCATCAAGCCTCGAAAGTCCCCATTTCCTGTGGATTGCCACTTGTTCGATTACGTCAAGTGCGTTAGTGAAATTGCTGATGACAACGACTTTTTCCGCTGTCGAGGCGCGAATATTTCGGAGAAGTTGTTCCAAGACCTCCATCTTTCCTGACGAGGAAATGGCAGGGAGCGACGTGGTGTTACTGCCGAGAGCTGCTTTAGACGCGGTCTCCATTTTAGAGGCCGCGACGAACTTGGCAGGAACTTTTTCTTCCTCCCCCCATCTCAATCGCAACTCGTCGTCCAGAAGAAGGCTCGGGTGAGAGCAAAGCTTTCGCAGCTTTGTTAGCAATACAAGGCTATCTGCTTTATTGTGTCCGACCGTCAACTCAGTGTAAAGCTCACATTGGACGTCGCTCGGCCGGCAGAAGACTGCACACTCATATCTTGGTGGCAACGTGCAGCTTATGTCTTCGTTTGTCCGACGCAACAAAAACAACTTCACAACATTATTTAGATCATTCTTAGCCTGCTGTGCGAGGAGACGCTGCTCTCTTGTTGATTTTTTGGTATTTGCATCCTCAATTGGTTTACTATACTTCTTGCGGAACTCGCTCAGATCTCCGAGCAAGCCCGGATTAACGAAATTCAGGAGGTTGTAGAACTCAGTTAAGTCGTTCTGGTGGACACTACCAGAGATAATCAAGCGGCTCTTGGCCGGGATGGACAATAAGCTGTCCATTGTCTGCGTGGAGCTTGCCCCCTTCCCCTTCAGTCTGTGTCCCTCGTCGCAGACCAGCAAGCGGACGTCGACCAGCTCGCCAACGTTCACGCTCTTGCTAACAAGCCTCAACTGTTCGTAGCTAATCAACAGCACTTCACTTTGCTTGCTGTTACAGAAAGAACGAATCGCGTCCTGATTGGTATCGTTCTTTGATGAGGTCACCAAAACTCTTTTCGGCTGTGATGCCCGTCCTAGCCACTTGTCGAATTCTTTAAACCAGTTCTTAACAAGGCTGGCGGGAGTTACCACAATGAACTTAGCAGGCGGAATCTTGCCTGAGCCTACACCAACTGCACTTTTCTGCAGGCCACTCGTCTTAAAAAGGCTGTAAATACAAGCGATAGTCATTATGGTCTTGCCAAGGCCCATCTCATCGGCCAGAATAGCCCCGCTGTGGAGCGCGTACCGAGAAAAGGAATCGGAGGGGGAGAAGGTAGACGAGGATAAAACGCTCTCGCTCTCGCTCTCGCTCTCGCTTCCCTGACTGTTGCTGTTGACGGCATCTCTTGTCCTTACATCAACACCAAAGTTCTTTTCAATCTCACCCGTAAAACAATTCAGCAAAAAATTGGATCCTACGAGCTGATGCGGGTACATTGTATTCAGTAAGGTTGTTGTGAGCTTTAGGTGCGCGAAAGGAGCCAAAGAGGGATTTTTTGACGGCAACTTGCTCTCCATCACACGAGCACGGTTGAGGACTGTTGGTGCCTTTGTCACGGTATCCGAAGTAGATATCTTCCCAGTGGGAATCTGAAATTTTTTACTCGCCAAAATTTTCTTCTTTATAAGAAGACCCTGCTTCTTTGGAAACTCAACAATCTGGGGATTGTTTTCCATGTCACTCTCGCTGTCAATTGTCGTCGTCATTGCGACGGGTATAGCTTTCATCGAAAGGGCAGCAGTCGCTGACAATTTCTTCTTCCCCACGAGGGAGCTATCACCAAGAACAGATCCTATTGGCCTCTTCCGGGACAACAGACTGGATTTCTTCACACCCCCCAGGAGGGACTTCTTAATCAGAGGTTTGCTACCAGTACCAGTGTTGAGGGCAATTCGCTTTTCTGCAGGTGCAGCCGCAGGCATTTCGTCCCCCGAGATCTTATGCATTATCTCAGCTTCAAACTTTCCCATCGAAACAACATCATCTGCCGCAAATGTCGATTCCCCGGAGCCTGCCTCAACGAGCTTGCCAGATACTGTCGTGCCAGCCTCATCTGACAGAGTCAGTCGAGCAGTACTCGGGTCGTAAGTGAGAATTCCATCCATCTTGCCCTTGATGTGCTTCTTGTGGGCCTTAGTCGACCGAGGATAGTACAGAACACAGTACTTCATGGCTTCTCTTGTTCGGCGGCGTATCTTGACAGAACAAAAATAGAAGAAAGGACTTTCGGGTTCCTATTTTTCTTCCCAACGCGCGCACTATATTGGTAAGAGTTCGAGTTAGAAGGTTTCAGAAATAAAAAGGGTACGACTGTAATCCCAGGAAAAAAAGTTGGAATAAAAAAGATGAAAAAAAAAAAATTCGTTGTTGTGTTCCAAATTTCCACCTTCGCATTATCATATTATTAGCTTATAAGTAGTCACTATTTTACAATTACATGACCCCCCTTCCCTTAGTCATCGAGCTGCGTGAGTATGGCAACACCCCTCTTGATCCAGTGCTTCTGGCTGTGCTCAGCTGACATGGGTATGTTCAGGAACATGACAAAGTTAGTACTATGACCGGTGGTACTGAGCGTTCCCTGGCGCACACTGGTCTTATAGACAGGGCAGCAGTAAATGTGGTTGGTACCTTTAACTTCACCAGTGTATAGTTCCGGCCTGCCCTCTGTGACAGGGATGTCGGTTTTGCTCCTGGGCCATAGGTGGATGTAGGGGCAGGTAACGAACAGTTCCCTGGGCAAACTCTCCGCCAGTGTGTGGGTCTTGGGATCGAACCTGGCTCCATCGAAGAACAAGCCATTCACGTAGGCTCCGTCTTCGGGAGCTACTGTCTTAGCCATGACCATCTCATCAGGTGTAAGAACCCTGAAATCGTAGTCAACAGTGTCAATAGGTTTCTTCTCTTTCCTAGCGTAGTTCTGTAAAGTTCCGGTGATAAAAGCCTGAGTGAAAAAGAAACCACTGATCCAGAACAATGGCGGTGCCTTTCCATCCTGCATCCATGAGTTCAAGAACTCTAACCTCTGCAAGAGGTCTGTCACCCAGCCGCCCAGCGGCTTCAAACTGGGGTAGCTCACTTTCCCCCACAGTTTAGGGACCTGGGACAAGACCATGTCATTGCCCATTTGCTCCAGATCCCCGCTCATCACCACGAGTCCCTTAATTGCCCTTTGCACTTCGTGCAAAGTGCTCTTAATAGTGTTTGTCAGCCTGTTAAACCTCAGCAGTTCCTGAGTCAAGACAGTGTTCATGCCCTCTTCGTACATAACAGGGAAATCCAACAAGGCCTTTTCCATATCGTACGCAGGCGGCATTCGCTTCTCGATGTCCACAGCAAGCTCCGCTAGCATCTCAGCCCATCCCTTGCCTTCTCCCCCGCTGCTCTTTGGCTGCAAGCTCAACGCCGTCATTAACAAGGAGTTAGTCTCGCTCAATGCACAAGAGATATTCGCGTTCTCATGCAATCCAAACACTTCTGGCCCCTCTGTCATCGGCAGACCCTCAATATAAGTCTTGTAGGTCTCGAGGTTACCCTCCTTCGGCGCGTAGTAAATTCCACTAGTGGAGAACTTGTTGTCATCATCCTGGATTTTATCGCAGTAGAAGTCGTCCAAAATGTTAGCTAAACACCTCCTGTCTTTGTCGTCCGTCACTCGGCCGCCATAATTGCACTCTGCTGTTAGATAATGCAATGCCGGGTAGGGAACAGGCAGGCCAACGCTGTCATCGACAAATATCCTCAGCTGGTCCATACTGATCTTCAGATCGGGCCCACTGAACACATACTGGATGTTCCATCCCAAAGGCCCGAATTTCTTCCTTTCCCTGACGGTAGCGTGGAAGAAAGCCAACGCAAAGAGCATCTTCTTGAATTCAGCAGGCCGAGCGCTCCCCTCCAAAAACTCCTCTTCAATGCTATAGTAGCTGCCGAGCAAGTTAGCTCGCATACCCTTGGGAGGTTCAACCGTCATTTTCACACCATTTTGCAAAATAAACACCGGGAACGACTTGCTCGGCTCACTCGTGAGCCACAACCTGAATTTGTCATTGACCCTGTCCGCACTGAAGCCCTCGCAGATCCGTTCCAAGACTGGCATCCACGTGACGCTGAGGTGACAATTTTGCAAACACACCCAGGTCCCTTTATCAGCAGCCTCCTGAATGGCTGCCTCTGCGATGGGTCCCTGGCCCTGCCCCAGACTGATCGCAGTCAGCTTATTTCCCCCAAAGCCCATTTCGTCAGCCAACTTGGTCAACTCATTCATGGGCGCAGCCCCTGGCGTCAAAACGAAAATCAGGGGCGAGCTGCAGTTGCTGTCCTTGAAACATAGTGCCAAATCGAACTGGGGCACCTCGATGAACTCTTTCCCGATGTTGAATTTAACGAATTCCATGGTTGCTGGAACGACAACGTCCGGTCTTAGACACTTGGTGACGACGAGCAAATGGAACTTGCTGTACTTGTCTTCCTCGTTCTTCCCCATCTGCAAAAACTCCTCAATATCTTCATAGGGAGTCTTGCTGTTGTAGATTCTCTCCCAAGTGTCCAAATTATTTGCAAAAGAATCGTCAAACCCACTAAACTCGGAGATTGTCTGCGAGAGCGCAATCATTTCCATCCAAATTTTCTCAGAGACGAACTCACTGTGTGCCCCGGTGGGAAGCGGCTTGGAGCATTCGAGCGCGGTACTTCCTTGCAAAAAGAAACGCAGGTCAACCTGCCTAAGAAGTCCCCTGCTCAACATAATCTTGGTGCACAACAAGAACGAGAACAATAGCTTATCCTTGGCGAATAGACTTCTGCAAATGTTGTTGTAAAGAATGTAGGAGAAGGAATTCTGCAAGTTTTCCACCCTCTCCTCCTTGTCGAAAGTCTTCTCCGTGCTCCGAATTGCGTTTTGGAATAGGCCAATAAACCACTCTAGACTGTACTGGTACATGGGGTCGACATTGGCCAAGTCGGCGATACAGAAGAACAAATTACTTGCATGATACGCTACTACCTTGTAGCTCGCCCTCACTTTGGCAATGATTGCGGTCGTTTTTGCGGCGACTTTCACCTTATCTTTGATGTCGTTTGAGGTTACCTTGGACTGATGCAGAGTGTCAATCAAGACCTCATCGTCCAAGATGTTCCCCTTGGCGTTCTTCAGCAAGTGCAAGATGGTGTCCTCGATTTCCTTTAGCTGCTTTTGATTCTCAGCATCTTCAAGCACCAATTGCTCCCTCTGTGCTTCCAGCTCTGGCTCCTCCATGGCGACAAGCACTCCAAGCATCTGGTCCTCCAATCCGTCCAATGTGGCCATAAAGTTGAGCAAATTCACCTTGACGCACAACTCTGGGGGGTAGTGGGGATTGGACAATTTGGTGGTCATATACAGCTTGAACTTGTTATCATACTCGACTGTGCTGTCTCCCAGACGAATTGTGGCCTGCCCTCCAGTTGTGACAATCTGTTTTTGCAAGATCGGGTCCAGAATTGGATCGATACTCTCCAAGACGTTTTCCAGTAGCACGGGGCTGCCGAACTGGATAGCGTTTTCGATGGTTCGCACGAAGGTGGCTTGGGTAAGTTTGATTACCTTCAAACCGTTCGGCCCCTCGCTCTGCTTGACCCACTTATTCGCTTGGCTCTGGGGATCGATCATCAAAGGCCACAGAGAGCTCCTGTTAAGCATTATCGCATTGTCGATACTGATACTGTCGTTGGGCAGTTTGTTTATGATCCACGCGCGAATCTGTACTTGGTCACCAAGAGTGTCGCTCAAACGGAATGTTTCACTGCAGGTAATCTCTTTACTAGTCAGAAGGTCGCTCCAGGCGGCAATAGCATTCTCTCGGTAGTGAGCCGTAAAGGCCCCCAAGTAAGCAATCACGCCGCTACTAAGCATAACATCCCCAGTGACGTTATCGTACAGCACCCCGAGTTCCTTACTCAGCTCTCCCCAACGAACTCTTTCTGTCCCCAGACCATTGATAAGCTGCTCAGCACGCTTCAATTTGTTGCTGCAATCCGTTACTTCGGCCTGCAAACGCGCTTTTTTGGCCTCAGCCTCATCAAGTGCTTTTTGGAGTTCCGCAAGTTTGTCCATCAGTTCCTTCAGCTGTGCTTGCTTTCCAGCCAGTTCACTCTGGGCCTGCGCCAGCTCCGCCTTAGCCTTTGCCAGAGCTTCTTTCTTGGGTCCGACTACCTTGGCGACCCTGTGGTAAACAACCATCGCATGCACCCATTGACACAAGCCGGCAGCTGCGACACTACCCTTTTTCACGATCTCAGGTTGGAATTCGGGCAAATCTGTAAATGATTTGACTTGTGCAACCATCTCGTCTGTCATACTGTCCTTGTCATAGTTTTCAAGATTACTGAGAAATTTGACGTCACCCAAGAGTTGTTTCTTGGCCGGACCCCAAAAGTCCTTGATTTTCTTGGTTCCCCCATCTGGATCCTTGATCATGTCGTGCTTTACGTGCATCAAAATGCATACAGCGTGCATCACCATTTTCACAGCCGCAGGGGGTTTGCCCATGCCCTTCACTTCGACAATATCATTTTTGGAAAGAGACTTCAACGCCTTGATAGCTTTCTCTAGAGCAGGCAAAGCCTCGGCGAGATCGGCCTCGCAGTCGGCTGCCATGGCGCTACTCTCAGCTGCCTGCTTGTTGCAGACGGCCTCTTCCTCCATAACAACGGCCTTGGACTCGTTTGCGACCTTTGTGTCGACTGCAATGTGGTCAAGCAGCTTGTCGGTTGCAATTGTGGCTTCTTTCAACTGAGGCTGCAAAGCGATAAGCTCCTTTTGCATTACATCAACCTGCTCTTGCGTCTCAAGAATTTTCGTGAGACCATTCTCGTAGCGCGCCTTTCTGTCGGCGACATCAGTTCTCTGCTTGTTCAGTAGCCCCTTAAAGGTATTGATCAGCATCAGATAGGAAGTAGGAGTGACGTAGTACCAGCGTCCCATCTCCTTTTGGTACTGAGTGCTCATCTTGCTGACCTTCTCTTGCATATTAACGCAGCAGTCCATCACTCCATCCTTCGTCTTGTCGTCGATGTCCAGTGACCCCAAGAAGTACTTGGCCACGCTTCGTAGCGCCTCTTCGGGCCAGGCCGTGAACCAGTCAATCGTGCAACAGTTGACAAGAGCAGGGAACATCCTTAAACGAGTACGGAACTGGTCTCCGATGGGGCTCATCGGTAAAATGATGTGCAGATTCTTCCTGCATCGGTTGATGAAATAGAGGTACATTTCGCTTTGGCTTCCAGTGTTGATGCCTTCTTCATTGGCCTCCTTGCTCAGTGCTTCGACCATCATGCTCATCTCCTCATTGTTGAAAAGACTAGCAACCTCCCCAGTGTTCAAAATACCGCTAATGTCTTCCAACATTGCCTCGTAGACAATCTGGGTGTCGTCATACAAAAAGACAACTGATTTGTTTTCAATTCCAACAATATTCATCATGCGTTTGATGTCCTCGCGCCACTCAACCATTCCGTAAGACTTGCTGATTTCAATCTGAAAGAGCTGAAAATCAGCGATGGAAGTTGCCAGGATGGAGAGAGACTTCCTTCCACTCCCGCCAACACCGACAAGCAAAGCGTTACCGTTGGGTTGATTAATAATGCGGGAAATTCGGCTCACATGCTCAATAGCGTTCTGGAAGAGAACAAGGCTCATAGGTCTGCTCGTCATCATGTTGTAGTCCTCCAAATACTCATCCATAACGGTTCTCAATTTGGCTCGGTCATTTATCTCGATGTACGGTTTAATGACAGGCTTAGGATCCATGAAATTTCCGTACATGAGTGTGGTGTTGTCACCTAGGATCCGTTTCCAGTCAGTGTTGAAGGTTTCCTTGGCCATGGCCGCGACCGATGACTCGAACCAAGTCCGGTCATCGTCGTTCACCAGACGATCGTAAAAGACTCTGAAAACTTCGTGACTCCAAAGACGCACAATACTCTCCTTGTCTTTCACATTATCGGGGGTACATTGTAGAACTCCGCCGAAGACTTTGCTGATGTCTCTCAGGTTGAAGGTGTAGTGAGACTTAGCCGGAGTGGGCAAGAGGGTAGAGCTAATATCATTGTAAACCTTTATCGTTGCGCTGACCAGCCCTGCACCGCATTGTTTCACGGGTCCAACAAAACCCTTGGCAAAGAACCAGTCCACAATGGTGGTGAAAACGCGGCCGAGTGACTCATCGCTGAAGGGGATAAAATTAAGCAAATTGAAGTGGCGAACGTAGCGTTGCGTAATTTGAGTCCTTCCGCCTCCAGGAGGTCCCATCCCGGCCATGAACTGGATATCGACGAGTTCACGATAAACGTTCTCTTTGCGATCGTACCAACCGCTGTGGTCCATCCACTGGCGAAGAATCTCGATCGGGGGCTGGGCACCATATTCTTCCTTCATGGGCATGTTAAGATCATCAACGAAGACGACGCACTGATAGCCAAATTCAGGTCCAAACACACCCTTGCGGCGCTTGGACAGCTTACTGTCGATGATATCCTGGGTCGCATTCGCCTTAGTCTGAGCAGAAAAGTTGAGGAACATATTGGTGTACTTAGATTCGAGACCTCCCATGAGCATCTTCTTGACGCTTACAGACTTTCCGGTCCCGGTGTCACCAGTCACCAAAACATGCATGCCATGGGTGATGAGCGTTTTCATCAAGAAGTTGTGGCGGATCGTATCGATGGTAGGGACGACAATATCAGCCATCTGGGCCTCTTTAGGTATAACGAACTTTTCCTCCACAGTGTTGATCCAGTTGATCCACTGCATCTTCTTGGGTTCGAAAGTGAAGTCGTACACACTGTCAACGACGTCGCAGGGAACAGCGGTTAAGACTCGATCAGTAGTTCCCTCCGGCAGGGAGGGAAGGTAGTTCGGACTTTTGATCAAGAACTCCTCATGCTCCTTGCTGTCCTTAAGAACATCAGAATTTCGCATGACGGCGTGCATATACTCGTTGAACTTCACACGCCCATCGCTGTCAACGATAGCTCCAACACTCCAAACCATAGCTTGGATGAAGAGTCCCTCCAAACACTTCTCCATGTCACTACCAAAAGTACTAGACTCCAGGAAGCACTCCAAAAGGCGGATCAGCGAAGTGCAGCACTCCATATCGGTTACTGGAGTAGGGACGCGACAAAACTTCTCAACAAAAAAGAGAGCCGGGGGAAACAACCAGTCAAACAAGTTGCTAATAAAGTCGCAGTGGGGCTCCCAGCCCCCAGGGATCGTTTCGCCAAGCTTCACAGGAAGGGACTTGAGCCAGACATTGCGCAGGACAGTCCAGCCGAGATTCCGAGTCTCAGTAAAAATAATTCCAAGACGAGAGACAGTTGCGGGAGAAGCTTCTTGCAGATCCTCCGCCTCGAACATCATTGTCATCGTATCACTCATCTTCACAATCTCACCAGACATGAGACAGAGCTTCTTGTTGTCATCAAGTACGGTGTTCATATTCTCAATCCACACGGCGTCGACTGGACCGTCAAACAGCACCCACTTCCGGTCGGGGGAAGTGTCCTTAGCTGCGTTTCTGTAAATAACAGCTAAGATTCCATCGCTCCACTCATGAGTATTCTCGTCAAAGTTACCGTACAACTGGCCGCTCAGCACAGACTTGGGGTTAATGGTGAAGATCTGGGTTTTCTTGTAGTTCTCGTTTCCACTCTCACGCAAATGACTCATCGCCTCCGCGAGAGCATGCGTTCCGACGGATTTACCGCTACCAGTTTGTCCTACTACGCAAAGGCCATGTCGCACCATGACCATCTCGTACAGCTCAATTATTTTTCTGGTGAATTGCGGCTTGGGTTCAAGCAAGAAGGTGCGTCCAGGCCCAACAGTGACACCCTGGAGGCACGACCGCTCGATAGCAGGCAAAAGGGCACTGTAATCAGACTCAGGAAGAACCACTCCCGGAAAAAGATCGGAGGTGATGCCCGCAAACAGAGGGAGGTCCTCAACGGTGAATTTGGCCAAGTTGACATCATTGACAGATCGTAGGACAATCTTCGTCTCATCCCATAGCGGGTTCTCTCCCAACTGCTCGCGCAAATTACCGGCAGCGACAAGAATACTGTTGACAGCGCGCATGCCGTAGTCATAGTGCTTTTGCGAAGAAAGTTGCTCACTGCAAAGCTGAAGGGTTTTGACAAGCTTCTGCGCGTTGCTGCGTGCAACCTCAAACCCAAAGGAGTAAAGGCGAATCTCGCTAATCATAGCGTAGTCGGGGACCATCATACTGCAAGGCCTGAAAAGAGCTTTGAGATTGTCAGGAAGCTCAGCACGGCCGGCGTAACCAGGGTTCATGGTGATGAAGGGGTTTGCATTGTGGTTGAGGGTCAGGTAGGATCCCTCAAACTGGAATTTAGTGAGTTTAGCGGCTTTTCCAGCCTGGATTGTTAAGATTTGCTGGGCAATGACAGAAAGGACTTCAACGTTGATACGGTTGAACTCATCGAAGCAGCACCACGCCCCACAGGCGGCAAGCCCCTTAAAAAACTTAGCCATGGCAAGGTAGTCGAGGCCATCAGAGCAATTGAAAACCACACACTGAATAGCGACTGCCTTGGACAGATCCTTCACAGTCTCAGTTTTGCCAGTTCCTGCAGGGCCCTCTGGAGCACCTCCATAGAGCAAATCGATGGCCCCAATCATGGTTCTGTAGCAGCGATCAGTAAGGGGAGTGATGACAAGGCGCATAGTGTTGCCAAGGTACTCGTAACCATAGAGGGCCTTAGCATTGACGATGCGAGCAACAACAGTATTAACGTCCTTTTCAATAACGTAAGAGGTGGACCCTCCCTCGCCAAACTTTATTCCTTGGCTATCGGCCCACGATTTCTCCCAGTAATAACGAAGTTGAGAGAGCCAGCCGAAGTCGGTGATTTTTTTGACACCATTCTTTACCATGGTGACGCAGCTGTCGCGTGCATGGACATCGATGGTCGTAAGAGCTCCGAGAGTCTTCCGATCGAGTTTGCTGATCTTTCCACGCACCATCTTTACGATGCCCCCGAGGGAGGCAGTCTGCTCTACAATACCCTCTTTCATACCCTCGGTTCCCTTTGAGTTCAAGAGTTCCTCTTGGCGTTGGGTCCAGTAGATCTGTGACACGGCGAGAATCACCTGAGCAGGCCAATGCAGACTCCATTCCTGGCGATCGATCTCTTGATATTCCTTGAGAGAAGCCTTCGTCAGGTCGAGGAGAGTCTCCCAGTGGATGTACTGAAGAATGAGGAGCCATCGCTCCACATTTCCCTTGTTTGCAGGGGCTTCTGGATCCACAGCTTTGTGTAAGTCCACCTTCTCGCCCTCTGCGGAGATCATCTGCGTAATCTTCAGATCCTTCTCCAACTTCACCTTCGAAATACCCTCGAAAGCCTTGTTAAGGTGCGGCTGTACAGCACGGGGATCCTTAGTCTGGGAGAGGATCTCGAGAAGCTCGTCGTTGGACAAGAAGAAGAAACGAGGAAAATAAAGACGTTTAGTCTCGAGGTAGTCGGCGAGGCCCTTTTGGATCTCGTCGAGCTTCTTGTTAGCAGCCTTGAACTTTTCTTCAAGGCGCTTTTCAGGGTCAGCCTGAAACATGAAGTTGGGCTCGCCGGTACAGTCCAGCATGACCTTACGCCAGAGGGCATCGACACCTTGGTAACGCTTGGACTCGGTGGGCAGCTGTCGCATGATATCGTCACTGCTGAAGATGGGTTCAAGATACATCCAGGTTCGTTGGCAGTTAATCCACTCATCGATAAGTCCCTGGGCGTACTTGAGTCTGTACTCCCACTCTTTGCATTGAGTTTCGATGGGCTTGATGAAAGGCGACCCGCGCATCGTTTGAGTCTTAACGATGTGATCGTCAAGTAGGGTGATAATGTCGTCAACCCCACCTACAACGGAAGTTCCAGTCTCCTTATAGACCTTGACAACAAACTCAATCTGTTGCCATTCGACCTTCATAGCCTCGAGGGCCTTCTCCAACCCGTACTGCTTCTCAGCAGCGACACAAACCTCCTGAATCTCTTCGATATGCTTCGCAACGTCGAGCTCAAGGAGAGCATTCAGTGTCAACTCGTCGTCAGGCTCAATATGAGCCCCGAGCTTCTCACTGATCTCGTCCCAGTGGCGGTCTTTGAGGGCTTTCGAGGCGAGGGAGCGAATGACAGGGAGGTGTTCCCTGAACTCTGTGGTGACTTCCCGAAGCTTTCCAGCACATTCTGCAGACCCAGGCGCGTCATCCTCAAAAGTCTTGGTCATCTTGTATGACAACTTCCACCACTCAGTGACGTTGTTCTCAATTTCGTTGGCGTCAAGCTCCAAGAAGGAGCCATGGAGCCACTCTTGACGACTCAAATGGAAGTCGCTAATCATGTTCCACAATTTATGGAACGGTTGTAACTCCTTCTTGCAGGCAATGAGCATGGGGTAGTCTGTGGGAGGGAACCCAAAGACTTTCTCACGCATGTTAAAGTTCTCAACCTGTTCGAGGGCACGATCAACCGAGTCCATGAGCGTATTGACAGACTCGACATTCTGTTCCATCGCCTCGTAATCGCCAAAAGTTACGACTTTCTTAACCTCCTTATCGAACGACTCTAGCAGCTCTTCGAATTTCTCCTTCTCAAGAGCGAGCTGATCCATCATCTTGACCTTGTCGGCCTCAAGGGCTTCAAGTGCGTCAGCAGCTGCGTGCTCGACTTTGCGAGGGTATTCTTTAATCCCCCACATCAAGTTTACGTCTTCCTGCGAGATGCTATAGCTGAACTCATCCATATTGTAGATTCGAGAGTGCACAGAGGCGACCTGTTGTTGCAGATTTTCGACAGTCTTCTTAGACTCTACGATGAAGTCCTTGAGAGCAGAAAGCTCCACCTCATCTGCGGGCTTCTCAGAGACTCGGGATAGGATGTTCTCGTACTCGTCGGTGATGTCAAGGTTTTCGTCGCGAATTTCAGTGACCATTCGCTCGAGGAAAGCATCGCGAATCTCGAGTGCCTTCTCCACGAGAGTGGTCTGAGCAGAAGTGGTGTCAACACCAACCATGCAAAAGAGCTCCTGGTCGAAGCCCATAGAGCGAACGCTAACAGCCGCATCGTGAAACTGTCTTATAGTCTGGAAATACTCATCAACAGTGGGCTTTCTAATCACATCCTCCATCACTCCACGTTCAGGATCAGCAGGTTTCTCAACAATTCCCTCAATAAAGTTGTCAACGTACTCCTCTGTGTCGATCTCGATCAAGTAAAAGTACTGATCGTATTTCGTGGCGACAGTTTGCGGCTGAACAGTGGATGCAGCGACCTTTTCCTTGATGTATTCCTTGCAATGTTTGATGAGCTCATCGGCTACGGCAGCAGTGGGATCGTTGGCATCAACGTTGAAGATAACTCGCGAGGGGAGGTGAAGCAGCGACATCAAATCACTGTCAATAGAGGTTAGGGACCTAACAAAAGAGAGCATCCTGTCAACGCAGGCAATCAACGAGGCTTCTATCTCGGCAGGAGACGGAGAGAGCTCGATGCATGAATCAGAGACCACAAGTGCAGTTTGAATCAAGGGAGCTCGACCGGAAAGACCACGGTGAGAATCCTGAGGAGCCATGTGGTCTGTGGAAGCCTCCTCTCCTTCAGGGGAGAAACGCTTAATCATGTCCATAAATTGGTCGAGAGACTGCATAACTGTGTCGCGGAGATGCTGGGCCATCCGCAGCTCCGAGTGCTTAAAGAGGCGGGATAAGGGGCTGTTCGAGTAGACGGTCTTATCGGATTGGAAGAAATCGTAGACGTCTTGCACGTTGTCAACCAGCTGTTCCGTAAAGGAGCGCCGCCAGTCCAGGTTGAACTTTTCTCCCATTTCTTTGCAGTGCTTCATTTGCATATCGTCAAAGGCCGAGAGTTGGGTAGGAAGATCAAGGGACGAAAGTGAGACGTCCACAAAGAATGCATCCTTGAACTGGCTGTCCCACTGGTGATTCAACCACACAAAGGTCTTCAGTACCTCCTTTATGCTACAGTAATGTCCATGTTTCGTATATGAACAGTGTTGAGCAAAATTGTGTTCTGGAATGGGGACTTTGGCGTTATACGGACAGGGGAGCTTAGCAGGAGGTAAAGGCAGCTTCAGCGAGTTATACCGTTCCAAAAATTCAGCGTTGTTCTCAAGTAGGTGGTACACGATCGCCTCCTTCATAGAGCGCGTGTACTTTTGGATAACTTCTCCAGTGAGGTTACGTAGGAGGAGAGAGCCGGGGGTTCCAGGTGTCGGAAATTCGCAGTGCTTAGGCAGACCGTGAGCAACCATTTGGTGGATCCCGCGTAGAATTTTCTTTTGGATTGGCCGCACATCCTTGACTGGCTGCTTTTCTACAAAGTGAGCGAAACGTAGCTTTTGCTTCGTAACATCACGGAGGGCGAACGCAGAGTTGCGGCGCTGTGGTGATATTGGTGTGGCGTGTTGTATTGAGTTTTGAGTTGATTCGTGTTTTTGGTGTTAGTTAGTGAGTGGGATGACTTGGACGCAAGAAGAGCTTTACACAAATACTCACCCTCTCCCAAGCAGCTTCATCTTCTTCATCAAACTTGAGATTCAACCTCGTGACATTCTTCGTCACATTACTGGGCAGAAAAGTCACAGCAAATGCCTTGTTCTCCTCATCATAAGAATCCACTCTAACGCTTCTCCACTTCCACTCCTTGCCGTCGTACTTCAAGGCACTGGCCCCGCTGTTCGACTCTAACCATTCCGCAGGACTTTTGTCCTTTTCTTGGTAGTGTGAGGAATCATAGAGCTCTATGGGAAGTTTGCTCTGGTCCAAACGAAGAAATTGGTCATCATCAATCGGTGTTGACCCTTCTTTTTTCTCCTCATCCACGGGAGGAGAGGGAGGATTTGCAGAGTAGAACTTGTCTTCGTCAAAAAAGTGAGCCGTAGAGTCGAAATCGGGTTTACCCGTTGCAGGTGCAAACTCCTTCCGCTTACAGAAATCATCCTGGCTGATTAGATAATTTGCCACCCCACTATCCTCTGCAACCATGCTCCTCCGTATGTCGCCAGGAAACTCACGCATCGCTTCTGCACGGCGGTTACTCTTCACACGGGCGCGGACCAGGTCTTCCTGCTGCAGCTGAACCGGTGTCTTCCACGACTTCTTCATATTTTTGAAGTCTACCTGAGCCATTTCAAGCAGGTCAGAGGATCCAGTTTTGCGCTTGGACTTGGCATCACGGTCTTTGGCTGCGGTGTAGTGGAGGGATGGGCGGAAGCAGATAAGACGATTACGGTTAGTTTCTTGCGTTGACCAGATCAGAGGTTTGAGTCTGTAGCAGGCGTTTCGTTTCGACTGACAGCAGTTGTTTGCCCCAAGCTGGCGTAACGAGGACAAGCATGGACCACTCACCTTTTTGGAACTGGCCGATCCACTCGGGAAGCTGCTTATCGGGACACACATCTTTCACATTTATGGTGGCAGGATCTACGCCCATGAGGCCCCTAAGAGTGTTGTTTTTCGGCATGTTGGGATAAAGGTTAAAAGGTTCACTTGGGGTAAAATAAGACCCTCCTGGGGTAAGCTTTGATAGTATGAAAGGTCAGGGCGCGGGTATGGGGTCCTCTCGCAAAGAGTCCCTGTGGGAGAGAGTTGAATTGGAACGATCAACTCCGGAAAACAACAACTCAACAGCCCATTGGATTTTACAGCTATCTCTTCGCAAATAGAAAGGAAATAACCCCCCCCTCGACTTATAACCCCCTCAATAGCCCATCTGACCCGAAAAAGACTAAAAAGCTCTCCCCATCTTGACTCCCAATCTTCCCAACCCCGCAACTAATCAGGTAAACAAAGAGCCCAGGTAACCATCAAAAACGCTTACAATGCAGACCTCCAATTCTGCCACGAACATGCTTATGGGAATGGACAACAAACCCCAGCATTCCGGCCGTGTGAAGCGCATAGGGCGCACCCTGATGGACTCTTTTTATGCATCCCACCCCTCAGCACCAGAAATAGGGTTTGGCACCTCAACAAGACCACCGCTGAGCGAGACTACCGGGGAGGCACCGGGACCTGGAGCATATCACATCAAAACGACCATGCTTGGGAACTTTCCCGAGAGCAAGATAAGGACAGCACCACAGTTTTCTTTGAGGAGCAGGGAGAAATTTGGGAGCAACATGAGCAAAGCAGAGGACACTACTACGATCATGGAGCCAGGGTGAGTTCGAAGAGGCTCGATTTCAGAGTTTGTTTTTATGTACGGTCTCAATTATCGTTTCCCTAACACAATTTTTGCAATCAATGACATGTATACGAAAATCACCCCCACAACTTGCATCAATTGCAACAAACACCAATTGCAACAAACACCAATTGCAACTAACAACAATTGCAACACAGCCCTGGCCACTACAAGCCGAAAATCGTCAACCCCCAGGAATCTATTGCCCCTAAATACACCATCCCGAAATCTCGCTGGCCCGCTGATAAGGCCAAGCTTGCACCAGGCCCTGGCGCTTACAATCTGCCTGGCTCATGCGAGCGACAGCCTCTGAGCACGAAGAGGAACTTTATGCCAGGGAAATTTGGCAGGGGAAAGAGACCACCGCTAATTTTGGTGTCAACAGCAGATGTAGGGCCAGGAGAGTACGGTTGCGGGATCGGAGCATGCGATACTCAAATCGAGAGCACAAAGCAGACACTCTCGAACATTAGATTTGCACACAGTGGGAGGGACCAAGCGCCCATAGGAGCCAGAATGGTTCATGATGAGATCCCGGGACCTGGACACTACAAATTGCCCAAGGGGTTGGGGGGGAAGGGCAGCGGTTACGTCTATCGCTGTAGTCCGCAACCAAGGATGAGCGGAAGAGAAAAATTTGGCAGCCCATTTGGTTGGTAATGTGGGGGATAATGTGGAGGAGTCGGCACCCACGATGGTATTTTATGTTGATATAAGTAACGCGAGCAAATTTGTACCTATACTTGTGTCTTGTGTCGGCTTATTAAACACGCAGCATTTGTACATATTTTACATGTTACACATTTTAAATCACCCCCCCCATTTTCACCGATATTTTGGTTCATTATATCAAATTGAAACAACCCTGTCAATCACTCCATCCTACAAACACAACACACTGGCGACAAACCTAAAGTTCATCCAAGCCCGCACCGTCGTCTCCCATTCCTAGCTTTGACCGGGCCATCGTCTTGGGTTTGAACTCACAAATGTTCTGCATGAAGCCGTCATTAACCCTTGCCTCTTCAGCCCACTGAAGGTGGTCAAAGGTTGGGGCTGCCTCCTGGATCCGTCTAAGGATGAGCTGGTTCTGCTTCGTGATCTTCTGCAACTCTCGCTTCCTACTATCCTTGTTCAGGCTCCGCCCGTACTGCAAGCTGTCGTTTCTGTTGTCGATGCCCCCCTTGAAACGCATAATGTAGGACATCTTCTCCAACAGCATGCGGTTCTCCCGCTCAATAGTCGCAAACCTCTCCTCCATTATCGCGTTTTTTTTGGCGTTTGTTTTGAAGTGCGAGGCAGTGGCGGGCATTTTGTTATCGATTGAGCACTTCATTTCGCGCAACTCTGCAAGGAGGGGAGAAGCAAGGGGGAGTTAGTTTGGAACTTGGACAAGAGTGAAAACTATGGACATCTGGGGTGGATCCAGGAGAGCTCAAAACGCAAGATATGTTCAAATGATACAAGATTGCTCTATTCACCGACTCTGGGGCCGAAACACTCAACGTTATACCCCCAACCCAGGGAACGAAGATTCAACACAACTCACTTTTTCTGTGCATTTCTTGGCAGGACTTAACGTAGCGAGCATTGCACGCCTTGTTCTGCACCGGCATGGCCTTGCGTCCTCTATCCATGGTTTTTGATATCGGCTGAGCAAAATTCCAAGCTATGAATTGATTTAACTTGGTCGGATGACACTCAACTCAACAACGGCCTAAATACGACCAATTTGGTTCTACACTTATTTCAACGAAAAAAGACTGTAAAGCGCGCGATTTGCTTGGTCAATCAAGCCGGCCTGAAGAAATAAAGTTCGGTTGACAAAACTGCAACTATAAATTCCCCAACTAACTGCCCTCAACAATGGCAAGCCTAAATGAGCGGATGTTCGCTGAGTTTGAGGATCTAGAAGAAGGCCAGGACAGCCAAGAGCAGCAAATAGACGACGATGACTTCGAGATCGAGCCAATGGATGCCAGTGCAATGACTGTTCATGACATTCGACAGGAACTGGAGCGGAGGGGCATGGGTCTACAGATTAAGGGCTTCCACCAAGAAGATTCAAGAACCCTCCAAGCGGAGTTCGACAAAGAGCACGAGAGCTTTGTCGAGGCAAAGAGGAAGGAGCGCCACGAGGCCAAGCAGCTCGCCTTTAAGCAGGCAGGGCTCCAGAAGCGACGAATGCTGATGGAGTCGCAGATTCAAGAAGAGCAGTTTGAGATTGAGAAGGACGTGAGATTAGAATTCTGGCTTCAAATGGTCCAAAATAATACCGCTCCGAAGATTTCTCGAATCAACCTCAATGCTATTACATCACGCTCGATCTCCAAGGCCCTTTGGAACAACACTTCAATCATGTCCTTGGACGTCTCAAGGATGGGCCTCAATGACCTCGCCGGGGCCTACCTCGGTCGAGCTCTGCGGAACAATAAAACCCTGTCGAAGCTGGACATGGATAGCAATAATTTCGGCCCCAAGACATGCATTTCTCTTGCCGACAGCTTAGAAGCGAACACAACTGTCGCGCATATCAATCTTGAGTCCAACTTGCTCTCCAAGACAGATTCGAGAGGGCATGACTTATCCGGCATTGCTGCCCTCTCCAAGATGCTTACTGTTAATAAAACTTTGAAGACCTTGTCATTGTGGAGGTGCAATATCGGTAGCGAAGGTGGGCAGATCATGCTGAATGGAATGAGTAGGAATTCCACCATCTTATACTTAGAGCTTGGCAACAATGGACTGTCGCAGGCCCACCAGAATTTCATCTCAGGCAGATTGGACGAAAACCAACAGCTAGCGATAGAGGCAAAAGAACTAAAACAGCTTCAGCAGAGTAAGCAGGACGAGAACGATCGCATTTTGATGTTGGAGAGGAAGCAGAAGGAAAAAGAGGAGGACTTGGCGAGGTGGGAGAAAGAGCAGCAAGTTCTGCGAGCTGCCAAAAGGCGAAAAGAAATGGAAAACGAAATTAAAAAAAGAATGGAAGAGGAGGCCAAGGCACGGGCCAGGGAGGAGGAAAGATTAAAGGCGGAGGCAGAAGAAGCGGCCAAGAAAGCAGCCAAGAAGGCCAAGAAAAAGAAGAAGTGAGCCCCCTTGCCAGGTGCTGTTCGTTTTTTGTCGAGGCTTAGGGTTTAGCTGTGAGGATTTGTTTGATTTGGTAAATATAGCATAAAAGTGTGTGCTTTAGCGAGTGAGGTTGTTCTTCCATTTTGGACATAGGACATATTGTATGGGTAAGTGATTCGATTTATGTTGCTGTTTAAGAAACCAAATCATCACATAATCTACATTCTTTACTTTCTCTATCATTCCGCGTTAGCTTCCTCCTCCTCTTTCATTCGCTCTTCCATTTTCTGGATTACTTTTCCTTTGAGCGGCAGTATTTTTGGCTTGGAGAGGACAAAGTGCAACTCCCCACGCTCACTGAAGACTAGCCCTGAAGACTGAACAACCTCCTGCAGCTGTCCATTCGGACCGTAAATCCCGGGGCTCATCGGTCCCGACTGTGTTGATGCCTGTGGACTTGACACCCCTGCAGGCCTTCGACCTGTCATCATCCTTGACCCATCGCTAGAGTCAATACTTGCCTTCCTTATCATGATGTCAGTCTCCATCTGTTTATTTTCACTGAGATTTTTATCGGCACCCCCCCCCATTACGCTCCGTCGGCGCCCTCCACCTATGCTGTCTGGATGAGGTCCGGGGCTGGCGCTACCATCCGAGGTCTTCGGGAAGCCTGCGACTGCTGAGTTAGGGTTAGGCGAATTGGTTGCAGCACCCCCGCCAAAAAAGGCTCCGAGGGACCGTCGTCGGTTCCGCGGATCATTCATATCGCCAGGGACGGGATCATCTTCCATGTTACAAGGGTAATCGGGCAGTAAATAAAACCTTTTTGGGTTTGCGGGAATGGGGACTCCACGGATTGGTTTTGTTTTGATGTTATTAAAAGGGACCAAAAGAGAAAGATACCGGTGCGGGGTGGAATACCTTCAGATGATTTAAGATAAAAGGCGTCAAAAGAGGCGATTCGCGGCGATTTAGTTTGAGTGGAGTCAGCGAGCAGTCTTAAACTAACTTTCCACTTTTTTCTCTTTTCTCTCTCTCTGAAAAAAGGATAACTACCCTCAGCAACCATTCCCCTTAAAAATTACTGCACCGCCCTCGCCTGTTGTAGCTGCATAGAGAGAAGTATTTGACCAAACTCCTAAAAATCAAACCTCCGACTTGCTTTCCACACCTTCTCTCCTGTTTGAATACAAACCAAAATTTGTTGCCTGAAACCTAACATATGTTGTCGAACAGTCCACTCCGTTCACCCTCCGCCCCTTACCCCCACCATAAGGGGAAGAAGAATAAAAGCGAGAGAAAGAAAAAGCAGGTGTCCACCCTGAAAAACATTCGCTCTCTTCTCTCCTCTACTGCCACCCCAAAAGCCTCCGCTCGCCTTGCTTCTCGCAATGCTTTCACTGTCCTCCTAAATGGGCGCACCTCTGCCCAGCTAGCTTTTACATCTTTTGTCGTAAACATGGCGATCGAAATGTACCCCGCGATGCCCCGATACAATGGCTACATTGCTCTCATGTTTCTTTGGATAAGTGTTAGCATCAAGGATGATTGGGATGATGGAAATATTAACGATGAAAGAAGCTGGAGTGTAGGCAACGGTAGCAGAAGAAACAACCAGCCAGGGGTCATGGAGGACGACGGTGAATTGTCGACAATGGACCTACCAAAAACCAAGAAAACGACAATGAAACGTCACTTTCTTATAAAGGTATTGTCTGTCATCGGCCTCTCCTTATTTCTGGACCTCGATTGGTTGATAGCGTCGGAGACGCCCATATCTCTCCTCAACGAGCAAAGTTCGGCAACTGCAAACATTGTAAAAATCGCCCCAAATTCCATCTCGACTGTTTCTTCAATTGCACTTGTTTCCAACATGGGTCTGAAATTGTTGATCCTCGCCCGGATTCTCCAATCATCAAAACGCGGCCGATCCCTCTTGAGAAAACTGTGGCAGTCGACCAGATACTTCTTACCCACGATTCATGTTCCGTCGAATACCAACAAGCTGCGCCGGGTGATTGAGCGGCGTGCCATTGCGTTAGGGTGGCTGCATCTTGTGTGCTCCCTTATCCTTGGAATGACAACTCTCATCACCATACAGACGCTTTACTATAGTAACATCTTCACAGCTGGAGGTAGCACTTTGTTGCCCCTCAATGTAACAATGACAGCCAAAGCTGTGAGCTCATTCGTAATTTTCCTGGCCTGGTTCAGGAACATCGACGGGGGCGAATTCCTATCGACGCTGGGTTGCCTTAGCTCTTTCGAGGTCGGGAAGAGATGGTACGAAAAACGGAAAAAGAGACTCCGCGCAAAGAGGGGATTCTCGGCTCCCAAAGTCGCATTTGAATCAGAGTATTTCTCCCTTAACATGATAGTTAAGGTCGTGGATTTTGTAATTGGGTTATTGGTGTGGGTCGGTATCGGGAGGGCCAATAATAGGAGCCAGACGAAGAGCGTCAGAATGGTGATTGCGGTGGTCACTGGGTGTCAACTTGTCACAGATGTGTTGGGGCCGGTGCTCACTTTTTTGGTGGTTTATTTCTTTAGAATATGGGTCGACAAGAGTGAAGTGGGAGAGGAAGACGAGAGTAGCGATAGCGAAGATAGCGATGATAGCGATAGCGATGATGACAGCGACAGCAGCAGCGAGGACGACGACGACGACGACGACGAGGACGAGGACGACGACGAGAGTGATACTTCGTCACTGAATGACAGCCAAAGTGCGTACTACGACCAACCTCCTCCCTCCCCCCACGTGCAACAGCAACCATACTTCGACGGAGCTGCGGCGACCTTCAGAGCCGCCCACGACACTCAACTACAGCACTCCCACTATCTCCAGCAGCGTCCCCAAATCTTAGACCAGTTAGTCTCCTGCTCACCTCGCGACTTTTCTCGCCTCTGGGACTCCCTTCCTCTTCACGAGCAATTTGAGTGCGAGACGAGCGAGACGCCTCTACTCCACACTCTCACTGCACACTTCACCAGCAATAATTTCTTTGTTGTTGCTAGCGGGGTTGTTGACGAGGGAACGATGAAATTCTATCTTTGCGCACAGAAAGAAGGCGTAAAATGTCTCGTTGAGATGACCTTCGACACGGCAAGAAATAAACTCAACCTCGGATTTAAGGTCGAGGGGGGGCAAGTCTCTCTCTTGGGAGTTTTCGTCAGTTGTATGGGACTAAAGAACGTTTTTGGCGATTTTATCGAGAAGAATGTAGCGACTAGGTAAATTTTTAAAGTAGAAACAGAATTGAATGTTTGGGTCTGAAACTTCTTCTTTTCATGTTTCATGTTGCCGTTTCTTTACTCTCCTCAAATTACTAGTTCTTCGTTTTCATCACCGTCAGTGCGACAGAAACATTCGGTATCCACAAGATCCTTTATGCTGGCGCTTGTAAACCTCGGCGAGAGCGCTAAACTCCTGGGTGAGTTGGTGTTGCTGCTGTTGTTGCTTTTGCTCTTCTCGCCCTCCCTAACCACCCTACTGAGCGGTGATCCCTTCCCTAGCAACCTCTTGGCTTGGTCCCTTTCCTCTTCGTCACTGGATTCTGAAGTTCCACCTCCACCCCCAGCTACAATGCCGCGCACCGCGTGATCGGTCTCGGTAGAGTTGAAGTTGTTGAGGCTGCTGTTGCTCGGCACCGCACTGATCGGCGGATGCTGTTGCAGTTCGACGCCCTCGCCTTCCCCATCCACCTCAACGGAAAGAATTGAGGCGCTCCACTTTGATAAAAACAGGCCCAAAAGCATTTTGGAAAAAATCAGCATTGTGAAGACCGCAAAAATGTAAAGGGCAATCTGGAAGCGACTTAGATGAGCGTACGTCGTCGAATACTTCAACGAGACGAGAGAAAGGGAGCATGTGTGAGCCATCCTTGCATCACCTGGTTTCATCTTGCGGGCAAAAAGCCAGCAAGTTCTCTCACACTCACCTTCGCTGCCTCCAAACAGAAGCGCACCATGACCACAAACAATGGAATCTGGGCAAGCCCAACTCTCTTGACGATAGCGTGATGGTGATCCAAATTAACATTTTCGTGTCCTATTCCGGTAAGATCGCCAGCCAAAACAAGCGCGTAATCGTCGTAAACAGTGCTTTTGATGCGGTTGAACTTGGTGATGAAGGAGTGCTTCACCCAATCAGCGAGAAACTCGCCAAACAGAACTATGGCGGCGACCTTGGCAAATTCTCGGAACATTTCGCTCGAGCCGTCCTGGCAAACATTCAAAAGTAGGACCAAGAGGAGGAACAATGTGAGTTTGAACCGTTCGACGACATCGCTGCACGCCAGCTGAAACAAATTCTGGCGATCGAATTTCTTGAAGACGCTCGTCTTTATCTCAGCAAAATTCCCGCTAACAAGGAGGGTCAACAAACTCTGATCAGCGCTATTCATGGCAACATTTAAGGTTGCAATATGCACAAATAGAATAAGGGAGTGCACGATCGAGTAGATAAGAACGACGACGACGCTAAGCGCAACTCTGCGGTGAAATGGACGGAACCTTGTGTTCCAGTAGAGGCTGTCAAGAGCATCCTGCCCAAAACTGCTCATCAATCTATCGAAAACCTCCATAATGGCAATTAAAACGTACAGCTTGATCATCGCCTGTCCCCGAATGAAATGGTACAAGTAGCCGATCTGGATTTGTTGCAACGTTCCGCAGCAGATAATTATGACCGCGCCACGGATGAGGTGGTACAAGTTGCGCCGGTGGAACCGAAGGAGAGAGGATCGCGGTAGAAGAAGTGTAACGAATGCTGTGGTGACAGCCAGAAAGAACTAAGCGAGAGGGGTTGGACGAGTGCGTGGTTAGGAAAAAATACATGGTCGGAAATTGTTGAAGGGAGGGTTGATTGATGTGATGTGATGTGATGTGATGTAGCACCTCTCACCTGAATTGGCACAACCACAATGACATTCAAAAACGCATCTATCGAGACGCCAAACCCGAAGCTCATCAGCTTCTCAAGGCTAGCCGGCACACTCATAAAGTTACTGATATTATCGTCGATAATACGCCAGTCGCGCTCGTTTGCCTTATTTTCGGAATCGAAATCATCATCGTCGTCGTCCTCAAAGGTGTCGTCATCTCCACCGAAAAGTTCGCTTTTCATGTACCAGAGAAGAGAGGTTGGCGAGAGGCGGCTTGAGATCGGACTTGCCATCGGCATTGGAATTGTAACAGGGTGCGTAGTTGGCTTATTCTGCTGCTCGTCATCACTGCCCTTTGCTTTTTTCTTCTTCTTCCGTCTTTTTTTCTTCTTCTTCTGCTCGTCTTCACTCGGGCGCTGGAACATGTCCCGAAGGTTGGTCTTGTTACTGTTGCCATCGTCACCGTCGCTCTTATTGCTTCTCGCTGTGTTAGAATTTTGCAGAATATTCAGCAGCATCCCCTCATCTACGCTCTTGGAGTTGGCGTCCACATTGGAAGCCGCATTATTACGATAATGCAAACCCAATGAATTCGAATCCGAAGCAATGCCACCGGAATTGAATTTAGGGTTACCAAATTTAGCAAAATTAGCGGCAATACCACCAAAATTCTCAGCGGACTTTGCGCGAGGGGGGTAGATATTGTTGATATTGTTGATATTGCTGATATTGTTCAACTGCTGCTGCTGACGCTGCATCGTTCTCTGCTGCCGCCGCTCGACGTTTGGGTTCGGAGTCGTCTGGAGATCATTCCTCCGCATCACAACTTCCAGCCGACGCCTGACATCGTTTCGTTTTTGAAGCTCCTTCAGAACCACATCACGGTTGCTGTTGGTGCCATTATTACCACCACCCGGCGCGCCGATCGTATGCGCGTTCTGGAGTTTGTTCAAATTCGAATTGTTGGGGAGAGTCGTGTGCGGGATGTGGAGGGAGGGAGGAGGAGTGAAGGTAGGACCCAAACGGTCCGTGAATGATGCAGATTGGGTTGCTTGCGTTCGGCTGCTTGTTATGCGCTCTAAAATCTCTATTCGGCGAAGGAGCTCTTCAACATCAGGGGGTAGTTGAGGGGGTTGTTGAGGGGGTAGTTGAGGAGGTTGTTGAGGGGGGGTAGTCATTTGAGTGTCGTGTATCAGGGAGGGGAAGAGGGAGAGGGAAAGGAAGAGAAGGAAGCAGCGGGAGTGACTAGCCAGTCACCCTTCTCTCTACTGAGCGCGCTGGACGAGGCGCAAAAACAAGAGGACCGAGCTGAATTGCACCTTTTCCTTAATATTTTTTGGCAAAAAAATAAGTCAAGAAATACTCCCACTCTATTCATTTTATTTGAATCACGCGCAACAAAGTGCACGAACGGCTACACTTCAAAATTATTTAGCTCTGATCGCTTGAAAAAACCCCGGAATCACGCTGGTTTCTAGTATCTGCTTTTGCTTTACGGTCGATTCTTGCTCCTCGTGGAATAGTCTTCTTGTGAGAGCTACTGAGTGAATTTTTTTCGCGGTATTCGGGAAACGAAAAGGAACCTTCCTTTCACTTCCTCCAACTCAGTCTCCGGTGCAAAAGACGGCTTTTGTACGGGAGAACTAACAATCCATCTGCACTGTCAGAAATCTGATCGAGTATTCCTCAGAGTGCACAATCTGATTGAGTCTTGATTGAGTCTTGATTAAGTCTGAGTCTCCCTCGTCTCCCTCGTCTCCCTCGTCTCCCTCGTCTCCCTCGTCTCCCTCGTCTCCCTCGTCTCCCTCGTCCCCCTCGTCTGCCTCGTCTCCACAATGCTGCGTGCCACTTATAAAACGAATACGTTGCTTCGGCGACCTCTGTCTACATTGGCTCCTAATTCTGCAAATTCTGCAAATTCTGCTCTGGCCACGACCTCAGCCGCTCTCGCTGGGAACATGACCCCCGTATCGGGCTGGCTGACCTTAGTGTTGCCATCATCCATCCTGGCCATCATCCACATCGGCGGCTTGACTCGTCTAACGAAGTCGGGTCTCTCTATGACGGACTGGTCTCTCACGGGGGAGAAATTCCCCCAGGACGACGCGGAGTGGGAGGCCGAGTTCTCGCGCTACAAACTCTTTCCCGAGTTCTCCCAGCGCCAGGCCATGACGCTCTCCGAGTTCAAGATGATATTTTACTACGAGTATGGGCACAGGATGATGGGCAGGACGATTGGCGTTTTGTATCTGGTGCCCGCTTTCGCCTTCGCGGCTCTGAGGAAAATACCCCCTGGATACGGCCCCCGCATCGCTCTGATTGGTGCCATGGGCGGCACGCAGGGTTTGGTCGGTTGGTGGATGGTGAAATCGGGCTTGGGGGAAGATCGCCGAAACGACAAGAGTGAAATTCGAGTCGACCCCAAGCGGCTTGCCACACACCTGGGGATGGCCTTGGCGACTTATGTCGTTTGTTTGAGTACGGGATTGAAAATGATGTTTGATGGTGGTTTGGCTGGTGCTGCTGGTGCTGCTGGTGCTGCTGGTGCTGCTGGTGCTGCTGGTGCTGCTGGTGCTGCTGGTGCTGCTGGTTTGAAGAAAATTGAGGTCAGCCCACGGGCTCACAAGCTGCTCTCACTTATCTACAGAAAGAGCGCAGTTGTTACCGCCCTGGCCTTCACTACTGCTGTCTCTGGCGCGCTCGTCAGCGGGCAAGATGCCGGAAACTCGCACAACTACTGGCCTCATTTCGATGAGTATTACGAGGACGATAGAAATAGCACTAGCAACACACGAATAGACAACAATAACAAGGACAAACACAACACCGACGCACTTATCCGTCGCTGGGCCCCCTCCTCCTACTTTGATGCCAGTAGCTATGGGGGAAGCTTCTTCCGCAAGTTTACCGAGGATGGTAGTTCTGTCCAATTCAACCATAGGATGCTGGCCTATGCTACTGTCGGGGGGGCAGTGGGTCTGGGATTTTTGGGGCAGAGGGCTAGGGCATTTGGGGTCATCAAGCAGCACTTTCCCAAAGTCACGACTGGGGCATCTGCAGTAGGGCTCCTCTCCCTCACGCAAATGTCCTTAGGCATAACAACACTCCTTCACAACGTTCCCATGCCACTTGCCGCTGCGCATCAGATGGGATCTCTCGCTGTTATCACGGCCGGGACCTACACTGCGGTGGTAGGAAGGGAGGCCGTCAAGAGGATCGTCGTCAGGGCTGCTAAGTGAAGAAATTGAAAGTGGTTAGAAGAAAAAGGAACGCAAATTTTGTCTGGCAAAAAGCTGCTTTTACTGTTGTTAACTTCTGGCCTTTTTTTTTCACTCTTAAAGCGGTGCGGGTGTAAAGCTTTGGTGGCAGACACTTGAGAAGGCGGGGAGAGAGACACCCTTCTCTTGAAGTTAATCCTCTCGTCTCGTCTCGTCTCGTCTCGTCTCGTCTCGCCTTGTCTCGTCTCGCTTCGTCTCGTCTCGTCTCGTCTCGTCTCGTCTCGTCTCGTCTCGTCTCGTCTCGTCTCGTCTCGTCTCGTCGGTCTCCCCCTTGAGTTTGCGGATTATAAAAATGGAAACGATTCATGAAAAAAAACAGCGTGTTGCGATAATTGAGCGAGTTCTGAAGCCGAGTTGGAAGGGTATTTTCTCGATTTTTTCACGAATGACAGGCAGGCTCCATTTGGGCAGGCTTCATTTGGGCAGGCTTCATTTGGGCAGGCTTCATTTGGGCAGGCTCATTTGCCCCCATCCTTTCGATCAGTTTCCTCTTCCTTCCCGAAGATCCTCTCTCCCCAATACTGGCTTTCTTCTTGTAGTGTCATCCCTCGAATTTTCTTCTCCTCCTCCTTTCTCTCATCATCATCCTTTCCACCGACCCTCTCCTCACCCAAAAGTCCCTCTAAACCCCTCCTAACACTCCCCCCAAACCTTCTACCTCCATTCACCCAATCATCCACTCCTTTATATCCCAGAAAATATGACGACATCCCAAAAAACAAACCGAAGCCTGAAAGCGTCAATCCAGTAGAAACCATCAGCGCACGGCCCGCGTGCATCGCAGGGTTGAATCCCTTCCCCTTCCCCTTCCCCTTCCCCCCTCCCCTTCCTCCACCAGGACCACCGCGGCCCCCTATACGGCCCCCTCCTATCCCACCTGCCCTCCCCTGCTTCACTTTGTCCTCAGCCAACTGGCGCCGGTATCCGACGACAGAACCGACCAGGAGAGGGACCGAGACTAAAGTGAGGAAGGACGCAGGCGTAGGCGTCGGTATCTCCCAATCATCTGAGGCTTCTGTTGTTGTTGCCGTGGTTGTTGGCGTCGTCCTCGTCGTTGTCGTTGTCGTCGTTGCATTCTTCGTCATGTTGTCCCCGTCGTTAAATCTAAGACTCCAATGGCGCAATAAACTGCCTCAGACCACTACAAAAACGTGCCCGGTGTAGTTCAATTTATCTTAATTGTCAATTTTGGTTACCACGTGGTGTCCGGCCGGTCGCTCGCGATGCCCAAAAAACTTCTGGAAACTTGGCTTCCCTCCAGGAAAAAAAAAAACCCCAAAGAAGACGCAGCTATCGTTTATAAAACCCGTAAATCTTGCAATCAGGCTTCAATCAGGTAAGTTAGAATGCGCACCTCGCACAAAACTTCCGTAATTTGAGGTTTGGTCCCTATATCTCCTCTCGTAGTGAACCCGCCCAATTTCCGCGTGTACCTTATTTGGAGGTTTCTGACGAATCACGAGGGAAGTAAGCTCAGCATGCCTCGGTTCACGGTGTAATCCGGAGTCAGTGACGAGTATATACATTTTTGTGTAACCATTCCCCCAAATTAGGCTTCGGCTTTCTCAGTTGAGAAGCCACAGTCCACGTTAGTTGGTAGCTATTGTATAAGGCGATCACTCACCCCCTTAAACACTCAGGACGTACTGCAGTGATGATTCCTGCATCCTCCTCCACCCTCGATCCCCTGAATAGTGACTTGAATGTAAAAAAGGACAAGAAGGATAAACCAAAGAAGTCGAAGAAGAAGAGAAAGGTGAGTTTGCTGCTATTGAGGCATGCGAATCCATCGAAACAATCAGTTCACTAACCAATCCTCGTCAACTGTCAATGTGTCAATGTAGAACTCGTCGACCGAAATCGAAGACCCCGCAACATCCTCCTCCTCAAGCAAGAAGCCCAAGTCTTCGGCCTCTACATCTTCACCCTATCCACAAACCGATAATAATGCCACTTTAAGCCAAGTGACCCCATCGCCCGATACGTCAAGACCATCCCAAATTCTGCAAAGCTCTAGCCCACTCACCTCGGTCAAGGCGAACTTAGCAGCCAGCCAAATTGACAACAAGAGCAACTCCCTTCTCCCTCCTGGAGTGGTCGACATCGACCGCTTCGACATCCATGGTTACAGTATTTCTCCTGACCCCTCGTCAACGACTTCTTCGTCATCTTCCGGACCGTATTGTATTTTCCCGGGTGCCGGACAAGACAATAATATTAGCAGGCAGCTGTACCATCTCGAGCAGCTCACGATGATGAACCAACACAAGACAAATACCAGGGTATGCAACTCCAGTACGAATAACGTATCCAGCGCCGTATTCCTCGACTCTTATGGCTCCGATTACTACAATTGGTGCTTCCAACACGAAAAAAAGTATGCCATCAGTAACGGATACATCGAACGACAGAAGAGCCTCACCGAGTCTATGAGGGGAATCCTGGTGGATTGGCTCGTCGAGCTCACAGAAGAATACAGGCTGCAGAGCCAGACTCTTTTTCAGGCAGTCAATTTGGTCGATCGATATCTGATGGTCAAAGATGTGGATCGATCGATGCTGCAATGCTTAGGTTGCGCATGTATGCTTATCAGTGCAAAGTATGAGGAGATCCACCCCCCTCAAGCTGACGACTTTGTCTACATCAGCGATAATACCTACACTCGCCAGCAGATCACGAAAATGGAATGTGACGTCGTCGGAGCGCTCGAGTTTCGCCTGGCGGGAACGACGATGTACCACTTTAATAGCAGGTTTGTTAGAGCGTCGGGGGGAGGTATGGTCGAGCAGGTAAGTTATGGGGGGGAAGCAAGGAAGCAAGGAAGCAAGGAAGCAAGGAAGCAAGGAGCAAAGAAGCAAGGAAGCAAGGAAGCAAGGAAGCAAGGAAGCAAGGAAACAAAGGTGGCAAAACTACCCCATCTACTGAACTAACATCCCCTCCTCGACTCAGATGCTCGTCAATTACTTCCTTGAGTTAGTACTCCTCGACTACCAATTTATCAATAAACTCCCAAGTGAACTCGTTGCCTCAGCTGTGTACCTTGCGAGGGCCACCCTGAAGAGGAAACATGAAGGCTTGGTCTGGACACCAACGCTTCGTCACTACACAGGCTACGATGTCATGGACTTACAGGATACCATCTTGAAGCTCCATAAGCTCCATCACGGGGCAGAGGAGGGAGCTCTCAAGAGTGTATATAACAAGTACAAGGGGCAACTCTACCTACGGGTAGCACTCACCACTGTGCTGTCGACTGAGGAGGTTGATAAGTGGTTTGATATTTATGAGGAACTTAGGGTTGATGAGGAACTTAGGGTTGGGTGATGCTTATGCCGCATACGCATGCAAAGGGGGTGGACGTGGACGAGTTTGTACAACAGTGTTTCTCGATGCCTGATTAACTAGCAGAGAATGACCGAATGGGGTTTAACGCGATTTATTTAATTCTCTCCTGGGTGGTGGGTGCTTTTCCAGCACGAGGAAAACCTTTCACTAAAGTTCTTGCCGTCTTCATTTTACTCAAGCTTTATCCATTTTCAGTACATTGAGCGGTCCACCCCACCCTCTCTGCCTTTTTCATAATCCTCGATAGCTCGAAGTGCCTTCCGGAAGTTCACCTCCGTCACCTTAAGGACTGCATGTGAAAGCGTGTTTTTGTCAGGGTAGGGTAAGGGTTAGCTCAAATCAAGTCAAATCACATCAAGTCATAACAAAAATTCTTCCAACACATTCTCCCTGTCTTCGCATTATCTGCGAGCCGTACTCACGCATGCCACTGTTTCTTATGATTACATCCTCGCACAACGAGAGAAACGAAGGGTCAGAGATCTGCTGTCCGTAAGTCTTTGTCCACGTCTCCGAACCGTCCTTGTTGATTGTCTTTGTTCGTGTTAACTCTACTGTCTCTACAGATGGAGCAAGCACTGCAGTGTTCGGTATTAGTCAAGAGAATTGTATAGATTTCGTTTTACAAGATTGCTCATCATCTTTGGACCGCACTCAAAAACTCACCATTTTCTAGCCTTCTCGAAACATTATGGGACACTTGTTCCTGTGAATTTAATATCTCAGATGACAATGTCGACAAATGTTGGTCACCACTGCCCGTCTTTTCAGAATGGGGGAGGTAGGTTGAGGAAGAGATACAAGACACATGCAGGTTGAAGTTCTCAATGACTCTCTGCAGCCCGCCGGCCCAAATTTTGACACCCTCACTGTCGTGCAGATCCTTCCCCCTGTCGAGGCCGCAGAGTTCCTCAATTATTCCACCGACTACCTTGACGATCTCGGAAAGGCTCGGAGGCTTAGAACCGGGATCGAGACTCACGGACGGATTCTTACGCAGCCGCTTTTCGTCCCCATTTCTCTCTGGGGAGGAGGGCGGGCGCTTGGCCATTTTTGATGATCCTGAAGCCCCGAAAAACGCGGTTCCCACCTAACAGACGTGATTGTTCTAGATCCTTAGGGCTGTAAAAAAAATCCCAACCGTCGGTTTGGAAGGAGGACATTTACTTCTGCACTTTATTTTTTGTTACAGAATTTAGGGTCCAACCTTAAGTCCGAATTTGGTGATAATTTTCTGCAGCAACTTCAAATAATATCACATCATCACTGTGTACTAATAGTATATTTTATGGCATGAACCCCGACAATACAATATGATTCGATTCCCTCCTTTTCTCTGCCTTGCCCCCGCCCCCACCACCCCT
>Ga0115556_1000115_pt1 | contig 48452 bp, 9 predicted proteins | sample COGITO_mtgs_1104_5_FD_87282 | JGI IMG/M metagenome (GOLD analysis project Ga0115556, IMG submission 87282) | Pelagic marine microbial communities from North Sea - COGITO_mtgs_110414 | ecosystem: Environmental > Aquatic > Marine > Epipelagic | place: Germany:Helgoland, sampling site Kabeltonne... | reverse complement strand
AAGAAGAAATAATGTCGCATCGAAACTCGTACGAGGATCTTTCCCTGAAAGAAATGGGCGATCGAGCGACGACGCCGACGTACTGGAAAACCGAGGAGGAGTGGTTGACGAAACACCACCCGAGCGCTTTGTTGCTCAATGATGATGATGACGAGAACGATGGTATCGAGGGAAGAGAAGAAGAAGAAAAACAACGAACGAATCAGAATAACAGTTTGATCGCGAAATTGAAGAAACAACTGAAATCGGAAGGGAAACAGTTGGTGGTTTTTTTGGATTACGACGGGACGTTATCGCCGATTGTATCTCAGCCGGAAAAAGCGTTCATGTCAGAAGAGACGAGGCGAGCGGTGCAAACGGTGGCGAAGAAGTTTCCGACGGCGATCGTTTCCGGACGAGCGAGAGAAAAGGTGTACGATTTTGTAAAGTTGGACGAGTTGTATTACGCGGGATCGCATGGGTTAGATATAGCCGGTCCGAAAGGCTCGCCAGATATCGATTATAAGCCGTGCTTGTGGGCAGAGGATGTCATGCAGAACGTGTTTGAGACGTTGAAGAAAAAGTTAGATTCAATAAAAGGCGCGGTTGTGGAGACCAACGTGTTTTGCGTGAGCGCGCATTATCGCCAATGCGAAAACGAAGAGGACGAAGCAGAGGTGGAAAAAGCGGTAGATGAAATCGTAGCGCAAAATAAAGACAAGTTGCGGAAACATTCCGGGAAGAAAGTGTGGGAAGTGAAACCAAAAGTCGACTGGGATAAAGGGAAAGCTTTGTCTTATTTGTTGGAAGCTTTGAAATTGAACGATCGAAAAGATGTCATTTCCATGTATTTAGGCGACGACGTGACGGATGAAGACGCGTTTGAGGTTTTACGGAAACTCAGCGACGACGAGACGCAAGGCGACGGCGTCGGGATCGTGGTGACCAAAGTTCCCAAGCAAACGAAAGCGAGTTATTCGTTGAGAGATACCGACGAAGTTTTGCAATTTTTAACCAAAGTCGGAAACATAGACGTGTAGGAAGACGAAAGGCAGAAAGCAATTTTTACTACAGATTATTACTGTACATAAAAGCAAAGAAGAAGAAAAGAAATAGAAGTGATAGAGTGCGTGTGTGACTGTGTATGTGTGTGTAATATTATTTTAAAGAACTTTGTGAAAATGCTGTAAACGAGTACTACTAAGTAGTACTACGTATGATTAAATAATGATGATTAAAGAGGAAATACATACAAAAAAAGAATAGTTATAACACGCCGCGTTTATATACGCACAAAAGCGCAAAAGCGATTTGTTTTTCACGAAGATAAAATGCGACCATCGAACGAGCCGTCTTGCGACAAAAGCAAGGGAGTCGTGCCTGCACTCTTTGGAGCGTACTTCTCCAGAAGTCGGCAAACTTCAAGGCACACGTCTTGTCGCAAATCGTAATACGCGTCACCACCGTCCGCCATCGGGATGAACGCTCGTACTTCCATCTCCAACTTTGCCGAGCCTAAGTTTGTGATCAGTGATTTGGATCCAGCCTTAACATCCACGTGTGGATGTTTAGCCAAAAAGTCATTAATGCCTTCTTTGATTTGAGTCGCCTGGCCGACGTCTTCGTATCGAATTTCAAACGCCGCTCGAACGAATCGATGCGTCGCTCGAGAATGGTTGATGGTCGCGTTGCCTAAGAAGTAGCCATTTGGTACGATCGTTGGTTTCTTATCTCTCGGCATTAACAACGTCGAGTACCAGCCAATCTTCTCGACGCTATATTCACTGATTTTTGGTGAATCTGATCCTCTAAACTTACCACCAGACGCCAACAAGACGATCTTATCGCCTTCGCTAAACGGCGACGTGACGGCGATGATGACGCCGCCGATTAAATTCGCGATGAAATCTTTGGCGGCTAAACCAAAAGCTAAACCTCCGAGACCACCGAAAGAGAATAAAAACGAGGCAGGTAAGCCAAAAGTGACCAGAGTAGCCGCAAACGTGGCGAGTAACGTGATCATGGTGGCAAATCGAACCAAAATTAACTTCTTCCCTTCCTCGGTTTGCGCCGAACTATCCGGGAACATTTTCGTCAACAATTGGCTGCCGTACTTTGATAACCACATCGATACGATAAGCCCAGCGGTAAAAATATACGTCCCTCGATCAAAACCCGCGGCCACGTTCTCGGGAACCGCAAAATTTACATACATCGCGTCCACGAATTCACACGTCACGTCGAAAACGTACCCGGTGATCCACAAAAACATTAAAGCGCCGAGCGGTTTCCCAATCCAATGCGCGAACGTTTCTCGATACGGTGAATCCAAAACGTCCGCGCTTTCTAACTGCTCGATTACTTTCTCTCTTTTTGAATCCTCTCCTCTTCCTCCGAACGCTTTCATCCTTTGTTTTTCAAACCATAAAAACATCTCCCGTCTTCGTTTTATAACCAATCTCAACGCGAATATCGCCCATACATCTTCCAAGTTCCACGGTTCGTTGATTTTCCGATCGATCGTATCGATGGTCGATTTCGCCACATCTAAAGAACATTTCACCGCTTTTTTCGACTGTTTGCGTAACTCGCGAACGGCCGTGTTCGTTGGTTCTTTCCGTTCGCCTTTCGCAGAAGGAGAAGCAGCAGCACACGCAGCAGACGGAACAAAAAACCCATTTTCAGTAAACCCAAGAAACCCCCCGAAAGTGGCGGAAAAGACGAACATCATCGCTGGGGCGACGATCATTTTCTTGATGATCATTATTTTCGTCGTCGTCGTTTTCATCGTCGTCGTCTTCTTTTTTTCATCGGAAGAGGAGGAGGAGGACGAAGAAGAAGAAGAAGAACGAATAACAGAATGTCGACCTTTTATCCGATGTTGACGACGAATTTGACCTTTGAAGACGACGACGGAGGAAGAAGTTTTCTCGCTTCCTTTTGATGATAATAACAGCGAGCGAGGACGACAAGGTCGTTTAAAAGAGGATTGAATCGTCGTCGTTGTATTCATTGCTGCGAATATCGTCGCTGTTGATGACATTTTTTTTATTATGTGATGTCCTCGACTTTTGACGACTTTTGAGGACGCTCTCTTCCCGTTGTTTGTCAAGTGTAAGCATGTGTGCGGATGTATGTTTATTTAAGTTCATTCGCTAGTAGTACCTCTCTCTACTATATATATATATACTAGTATTATTATTATTATTATTATTAAGAAAACAAGTTATCGTCGGCGACGAACGAGATGGAAGAATTCGTCGCGTCGCGCTGAAGTTGGTGTCGATTACGATGACGACCGCCTTTTCTCGCCCATTCGTTCAACGCGGTTTCGTCCACCGACCGTAAGAGCTCGCTCCATTCGTCCTTCTCCTCTGTATTCTCGTCGTCGTCAAAATCTTCTCGTAATACATCCACGATGTTTTTCAAAGCGCGAACGTCGATGATATCGTCCGCGGTTCCCGAAAACGAACGCTCGTCCGGGCATGTGAGCAAGGCTATTTTTGTTCTCGTCCTCTCGGCGCTTTTGCCGTCGTTTGCCATCTGGTTCAAGCGGTTGAACAACGCCGCCTCGGCGCCGACGACGGCCCGGCCTACCGATAAAGGTTTCTTATTTGTGCTATTTTTACGTGTTTTTGTATTCGAATAAGTAGTGTACGCCTCGTTCCCTACGTATTGCACGGCAAAACGAGCGCTATCACCGAAACCGTTTTCATCCGCGTCCGTATCGTCGGCGTACGAGGAAACGAACGACGTGACGACGAACGCCTTTCGTAGCGGCGATGTTTGACGACTACGCATCCTTCCTTCATCGTCGTCGTCTGGAAAGAGACTCTTTAAAACTGTTTCCGCCCATCTCGTCGCATTTTCCACGGGAACGTCGTACGCACACTTCACGAGAGCGATCTTCGTTTCTCTCTGGTAATACACGTCGCACGTTCTCGTGAACGTCTCGTTTCGGAATGCGTTCTCGTCGTCAAAATCATCATCGTCATCAAAATCGTCGCTCAAACAGTCGTTCCGTTCGCTCACGCCTGATACTTTCACGTGGCCAATCTTCTCAAACTTTTTGTTTTCCCTCTTAAACGAGGATAAAATCTCCTCGCACACCGTCAGAGGCACTCGGCTGTTCGAGAAGAACGCGATCGTTTCGATGCCTTTTTCTTCTTCTTCTTCGGTGTTTCTTCCCAACGACGACGACGACGATTTGGATTTTGAGAGAAAAGCAAACGCCACTTTTGCCTGCTCAGACGACACATAGGACGACGACGATTCTTCCAATACTAATCGTCTCCTCGCTCGTTCTTTTTCGCACGCTTTCTCCTCGTCCTCGTTTTCGTTGGTTCGTTCGAACACGTCCTCCTCGATCGGGTTCGTCAACAACATTGTGTATTGTTAGTAGAGTCTCTTTCTCTTCTGTGAATGGCGTTTTTTGTGTCTTGTTTTTCTTTGTTGCTCAAATTATTTTTTTTTTTGTTTGTTTTGATAGAGTAATGTAAACCCTAATGGAGAATCGTCTCGTTCGATTAGCTTAGTGGTTAGAGCATCTCGTTTACACCGAGAAGGTCACGCGTTCAACTCGCGTATTGAACAACTTCTTTTTTTTGCATCATTATTAATATAGTAGAGTATTATAGTATTATATTAAGCTATGAAATCGTTGAATGGATCGTACGTGGAACTCCCGTCCTCGTCCAACAAGTTTAACTGCCTCAAGCGTCGCTCTTGGTAATACTCTAAGCGATCGACAGAGGCGCGAATGGTTTCGAAATATCGCAACGTGTTTCTGAGCGCTTTTTTTTCGCCCAACAAGACGCGAATGGAGAGAAGCTTTTCGTCGGAAATGTCCTGGATCGATAACATGTCCTCGTCTTGTTCGATGCTCGTTTCGTATTGCAACAGAGCGTCTTTGCATCCCGCAATCATCGTTTCGCAGGCTTGCGTTTCGTTCTCTTTCGAGACGGGTTCGGAAATCAACTCCCACGCGTTGTTTCGAAACAAAGCTTCCAACAAAAACGCGTCCGAGCCTTGGATGTTCAACAATCTGCTGAAAACGCGCAAGTTTGGATCTGGATCTTCGTACGCTTTTAAATAAAAGGTTGGATCGTCGCCGCCGCCTATGATTTGTTGACTCACGTCGCAAATGTCGATTTTATCGTCTCTGTTTGGGTCGTTTTCTGGAATGCCTATTCGTAACTCGTAGCCACCGTTTCGTTCCACGGGATCGACGAAGCCGTAATCGACGCAGGTTTTACCATCCAAAGGTCGCTCGTCGAAGTTGATGGAGGCGTAGTAATCCATAAAAATTTCCTCGCCCGGTTGAATGGTATCTTGTTGCGCTCGAAACGAGGCGAATTTGATGTTGTTATTCTCGCTTTTTGCGCCGCTACTCTTACCGCTACCGCTGCTCCCCCTGGCGTCCTCCTTCTTCCCACCACCGCCGAATAAGTTTGTAATCGCCGCCATGGGTGAACCCATCGCGCCGTCGTCCATACCTGCCTCGTAGACTTGCCAATCTGGCTTTTTCTTCTTCCCGCCAACCCCAAAATCGTTCTCCGAATATCTCGCCTTGTGGTTTAACATGTCCAGCCCGGGAACTAAGGTAACTTCCGACCCGTCTCGCATGGGTTGTTGCGCTCGAGACCGTAAAATTCCAAACGCCCACAAGAACGTATCCTCCGGTACACCGTCGTTGCTTAAATTCAACGACTCGTACGTGCCTCGAACGTACGAATCGTACCCAGCCGCGTCGTCGAGGAGTTGCGACCCGGCGATTGCGTTCACGTCCTCCGTCGACCAAAATAGCGGCGACTCTAACACCGTCGCTTCGCGTAAATAACTCAAATACGGCGCGTAAAACGAACTTTCGCCTTTCTCGAGTTCGCACACCAAATACACGGAAAGTTCCACCCACGCCGGCGCGGCTTCGCCTTGCGCCGCCAGACGCTTTAAAATCTTCCCGCACTTCCCGTCCGCATCTTCTCTCGCTTTCTCCGCAGTCATCCACACCGAATCGCCAACTTTTAAGATCGACTCGTTCTTTTTAATACTCGTGTTATCGTCGCTGCTGATGTTACTCCTACTACTACTTGTACTACTACTTTTACTACCACGATTGAAAATACCGCACGTGTTTTTACGAATCATCAAAGTGTTATCTTCTTCCATCATAGAGCTAAACCCAAACTCGCACTTTTCGTTCATCTCCGACCCGTTCTCTCGAAGCCATCGCTCCAAATTCGACAATAAATCTTGCACTTTCGCTTTCTCGATGTATTTAGAATTGTTGTTAATGTTGTTGTTGCTGTCGTTACTCCTCGTCGCTCGTGTTGCAATCGTTGAATAGTGATTCTGATGAATCTTTCCTCCTTTACCTCGCGATAAAGTTGAAAACGATGATTTGGAGGAAAAACAACGAGAAGAAGAAGAAGAAGAACGACAGTTGTTGTTGTGAGAGACGCACGGAGAGGAGGAGGAGGACGAGAGAAGAGGGAAGAGCGTCATCGTTTCACTTTTCTTTGTTGATTTTTAAATGAGGAGATGAAAAAATGACGAACTTTTCCCGCCATTTTCTCCATACTAATATACACTAATAAGTACAACTCTTGTTGTTGTTGTTGAGAAGAAGAAGAAGACGAAGAAGACAAAGAAGAAGACAAAAGAGAGGACAGAAGACAAATGTCTTCTTCTTCGGCGTATTTCTTGGAAAAGAAGACGACAAAGAAAACACCCACAGAGGAGGCGTTTGAAGAGGAGGAACACGAGAAAAACGGGAAAAACATTAGATTTTATAACGATGATTCGCGGACGAGGAGGACGAGAGAAACGTCTTCGTCTTTGAATTCGTCTTCTTCTGAAAACGCGAAGGATTTCCCTCGCGTGAGAGAGATTTTGTGGGACGCGGAGACGACGACGAAGGAGAAGGAAACGACGACGACAGTGGTTTGGTCCAGCGACGTCGGGCCGACGATATTTCAGTTCGTGGACGACGACTTTGACTCGTTGGCGGGAAAGATACTCGAGAAATTAAAATCAAAATCGGTTTCGCACCATCATCTCTACGCGAGATGCGATTTTAGCAGCAGCGAGGGCAACAACAACAACAACACGATGTATAGCAGTAACAGTAATAGCAACGATAGCTTTGGGATAGTGACGATTAGTAGCAGTAGTGGCGTCAAAAGCAACAAAACAGGCGAAAGAAACAAACGCGGATTTAGTCATTGTAGTAGCGAGAGACGCGTACCGCTGGACGTCTCGTTCCGCCGCGGCGGAGGAAGTCAAGAAGGGAAAAAGCGATGCGAGAGAATGGCATCGCGATTGGCGTGGGGGAAGAGTTTTACGAGCGTGAGAGAGTCGTTTTACGCGACGTGCGATGCGATGCCTTTAACGACGACGAAGAGTATCGTCGTCGACGCCGAGGAGAAGGAGGAGGAAGAAGAAGAAGAAGAGATGGACAAAGATAAAGATGAAGACGAGCCGTTGACGCCTCTGGACATGTGGCCGATGCGAATAGGAGCCGTCGTTGAACGGTACGACGGTGTGAAAACGAAGCGAAACTCGCCGCCTGCGTGGAAAGTACATCTCACCGTAGCCTTGGAGATGCCTTCGTGCGCTTTCCGGTTTGCGCCGATTCGGCCGTTGAGGGTCTCCAGAGAATTTTCATCATCCTCTCGAGTTATTTCCGCGTTATTCGATGACGACCACTTTTTGAATGGTTACAACGGTAGAAGGACGAGGGAAAGTTCTCTTTCTTCATCTTCGACGACGAGGACGAAAATGACGACAGGATTTCTCACGCTCGATCGAGCTCGCCGGTTGTGCTTTCTCAAAACAAACTCATCGAGAGTGCATAATTGTGAAACGCCTTTGGTTGGTGTTTGGATACATCGTCTCGATGATGATGCTCGCGATAGTCTTGCATTTTTACAATCGAGCGAAGTGTGGGCGGCGTGTTTGCGCTACGCCTCGAATTCTGTTTTGAGGAAAGTATCTCAAAACGGCAGTTTTCTAGTCTGCGTTGTGAACGGCAAAAGAAAAGATGACGACGGAGATTATGACAAAAAGAATGCCTCCGCGGCGATGCCGCGACTCGAGTGTTACGATTGCGTCGCCACGCAAGGAAAAGAACCTTTCGTGCCGCATCAAGTTGACGTCACTTTAAATACAAATGCCGACGATTCCAACGATTCAGCGGATGCGTTTGTTCTCGGCGCGGTGAAAGAAATCAATCGCGCCTCGATCGCCTTTAATTTTGATCGCAACAACAACGGCATTGGCAAAGAGAACAGAGGAAAGGGGGAGAACGATGAAGGCGACGACGACGACGACGACGACGAAAACCACGAAATCGATGATATTATTGGGTACAAGAATTTCGGCAGCGCAACTTTCCCGCGTCCAAAATCTGAGGATACAAAAAATATGTCAGAAGCAGAAAGAGAAGTTGTAGCTTTAGAAAAGATGCTTCAAAATCGACATCGTCGCGATGAGGAATTCAATAATAAGAGCTCTCCAGTGAGAGGTACCTCCGTATCGACTGGAAATCTCTCGCCTCGCTCCTTGGCGGCTGATTTGGTGAAACGCGCCGAGCGTTCGTTTGCGAATAACCGAAGAAGAGTTAATAAACAAACGTCGATGCAAAAGGATGCAAGAAAAGATGGCCACAAGCCGTCGAGCGTATTTGTCGATAAAGTTTTGCGCGAACGTCTTCGCCTCGTTCGTTTCGTCGTCGAAGATCAACTCGAAGAAAGCTTCGTCGAGGAAGAAGACCGCGGACGAGGAAGAGGAGTTGATGCCTACTCAGAGGAGGAGGAGATGGCAACTGGAATCATCAATACTACTATTTTTAGAAGTAACGATCACCATCAACGAGAAAACAAGAGCGGCCCCGGCGATGATGGTGACTATAACGACTATCATAACGACGATTCAGACGACGCCGACGCGCACATTCTTCGCAAATACACTTCTTAGACTTTCTTTACTAATTATTTAGGGACTCATTTCGAATTTAATGGCCAGAATCGAAAGAATCGAACAGTCGTTTTGAAGCAATTCGCCCTCAAAAATCTCACACGCCCATCAAAGCTTAAGCTTTCTTGCGCTTTATAACGTAACAAAAGTAAACTACCATAACAGTTTACGCGTAGTACTTTAACGTAGCTACCGCTGCTCACCGTGAATTAGGACGCGTCTTCTCTGTTTTCTTCCGAAAAAAAAGAACGCGCGCGAATAGGATTTGAACCACACCGACGAAAGAGAAATCGAAGGCTTCGTGTTCAAACAAGTAGAAAAGGCGACGCAGATCTCCTCCTCTCTCTTCGCGAGGACGACGATAAGGGAGTGAAAACAAAAAGCTTTTCACTTTCCCTTCTCTTCTTTAGGAGATCTGATCCTCTTTTGGATCGGTAGTAGATAGAAATATACCAGAGCGTACACAAGGTACGTCATCTCATCGTCAAAGTCAGCCGCGATCGTGGATGGAGTGATTTCCGTCTCAAACGTCTCTCTGTAATCCAAATTTATCTTTTTACGTGGCGCGCGCGCCGCTTTCCTTTTCTGTGGTTTTAAATCACTCACAACTCCTTCCTCGTTTATATCACAACAGATCAGATCAGATCAGATCGTCTTCGCTCTCGTAGAGAAGTAGTTTTGTAGTGTGTATACACACACACACGTACTAGAAGAAGAACTCTTTCCGACGACGACGACGACGTAAAACGACGCGATAAGAGGAAGATGAGTTTTTTTAGCAAAAAATTTAGCAGCAAAAAGAAGGCGACGACAAAATTCTTCGTCTTCTTCGCGCTCGTCGCCTTGTGCTCGTCCGTTGCATTCGGAGTGAGCGGCGCGCCATCACAGAAGGCGCACCGCTACGGTTCGGATGATTTGACTCGCGAAGGCTTTTCGGACGCGACGAGAGCTGACAATCGTGAGTCGCTCAGCTCTGACCTGCCTCGCGTCGAAGATTTCGGCGGAGAGGATTCCTCCTCCTCCTCCTCGGCGGCGACGACTGATGGCGACGTGCACGTCGTCTCTTCGGACGATGTCAAGGTTGTGAGAAGAGGTGCTGGGTCGAGAACGCTTAATGAATTCACGGAAGACGGTCACTTCATCAGTCCGTTGTCTCCCGAAGTCATTGGTTGGGAAGAGGATGCCGTCGACGAAGCGTTGGCGTTTTATTCTCCTCAATTTTACGAGGCGTTTTATTCGTTTTACGACTTTTACTCATTCTACGACTTTTATGATTTCTACGATCAAAAAGTCGACGCTGAGTTTAAGGAGTTTACTGGTCCAGACGGAGGCATCTTGCAGCTTTGCGAAATTGCGGTTTCTCCTGCGATTGGTTCAGATAAGGGAGGCACGAAAGTCTCCGTTATGTTGTCCGGTCACGTCGCGCGGGACCACAACTCGTTTTACTGTAAGTTTGGCGAACAACCAGTCGAAGCCATGAGCGCTCAGATCATGGAGGAATCAGGTGTCCTTGTTATTGTTTGCGAAGCACCGCCTATGGAGGACGACGAGGACGTCACCTTGCGCATTTCGTTGGATGGATCTTTGTATTCCGTCAACGGCGCGCAGTTTCATTACCACTCAAAGATGAGCGTCGCGGATGTCAAACCATCCGCGCCGAAAGTTTCCGCCGAGGGCGGAACTGCCATTCGTTTCACTTTGGGCGACTACATGTTTGGTCCAGGTTTTGATCCCAGCTCTGTCACGGTGCCGTCGGCGTGCTACTTTGGTTCCATGAGAGTGGATGGCGAGTTTGACGCCATGAAGTCCCAGCTGACTTGCCTCGCGCCGTCTTTGAAACAAATTACAAAGACGTCGTCGAGTGCGAACGTGGAGCTTCGAATATCCTTGGATGGGCAAATCTTTTCGGATGAGACGGTTATGGTCCGTTACGGCTCTGGAAAATCGTCTTTGAGTACGATCACGGCGCCGAAGCAATTCAATAATTGGTTCGATATCATGCAATTCGACTACCTTCCGTTTCACCCGGAATATTGCGTGTTCTTTGAAAACGGCGATTTTGCCTCCTTGGCTGGTATTGCGGTTACTCCTGGCGTTATCGAACCTCCGTTTTACTCCGGAACGTTCGAATACTTTGTCTTGTTGACCGTAGATGACTTACCAGACATGAGAGTCGCGTTGACTCCAGTCGCCACTCAACCGGACGCGACCATTCGCATCGGTGGATTATACGGGAAGCAAGTGAGATCTGGCGATACTTTTCGAATTGGCGTTAGACTCGGCGAGAACAAAGCGTTGATTGTAGTTACCTCTCCAAACGGATTGTCCACCCGCACTTACATTGTTACGGTGTATGTGTTGATGGACGAAGAGGAGGGCGCTTCGCTCGGCGATATTCAACTCGATCGTGGCGAGCTCGAACCCTCGTTCATGCCGGATGTCTTCAAATATTCGACGTTCTTGGATTCTACGAATCATAGAATTGGTATTACTCCGCACTCGCTCTCTGGAAACGACGTCAAGATTTGCAGAATCACGACTGGTTCCTCCGAGGAGATGAAAAGAATGTGGGCGAGAAAACGCATCCGCAAAAATTTTTACGATAACGCCTTCGCTTGTGAAACTGTAAACTCTGGAGAAAAAGGTTACATGCGACTCGAAGATGGATTCAACTTGATTCAAATTCGTGCTAAGGATGGCCGAAACACCGCGGTCTACGAACTCCTTGCTTACAAAGAGCCAGGATTTGACGACGGTTTCTCTTGCGACGGATTCGCCGAAGCTGGTCTCGTCGATACCATCACTCATTCTTTGAATGTCGATATTGATTACTCGTTATTCAGCGACCCCACGACGCAATTTTACTCAAATTTCTTGGCAGATTTGATCGACGTGTTGACGTGTAACGCGCAGTTGTACCTCGGCGATGCGTCCGTTACTTCGGCATCCTTCACGATTAATTCCGTGACGGCTGATCGTAGCGGATACACCGATATTTCGGTTACGTTCTCTGCTCCCATCGGAGCTTTGACTTCGTCCTACAGGAGTCAAGCGCGCGAAAATTTGCAGGTTTTCTTTTCCAATTGCGCTTCAGTTTCCGTCATGAATCTTCAAGCGTACGACTGGTCGACGAATTCCATTTCTATTTCTTGCGAGGAAGGAACGGTTATTATTCCTCTCGATCCGTACAACGCGTTTGCGCTACCGGATATTCAGGTCAAGGAGGGTTCGCTCGGATATGCCACGGCAGATACCCGAGAAAGCACGGCTGGTCGCTGTCAAGGCGGTCCAGAACGCTTCGGAGTCATCCTCAATCGCACGTCTGGAACGACGGGTTGCGGGATGTGGGAGCGACCAGTGGGGACGATTTTGAACAAGCCAATTTCGAGCACTGGTTTCGCTGAATTTTACATGGGAGGTTCGGACACGTGTTCCGGCGAAGTCGGCTTTGACTTCGCGACGCCAATTTACAAAGCAATTGCGAATCCGGCGGCTTCGATCGAAACGTTGATGAAGAACCCGTCGCTTTACAAATCAGGGCCGGGGGCCACTGTTTGGTACAGACTTTCCGACGCCGATGGTCGAAGCCAAGTCCAACTCAGTGGTTTAACTGTTTCTATGACTTTGAACTTAAACGGCGCGACGACGAAGGGCGAATGTGAAACTCCAAGCTCCGTAACCGGTGCCGGCGTTTGTAGAGTGGAAGCGGTTTCAGAATGGTTTTCCACTACTAACGAGCAAGTTGGACAAGCGACAATTTCCTATCAATACGATTCGGTCACTTACGGAACGAGTCTTACCCAGCAGTTCACTTTGAAGAAACACTATGAACACGATGCGGTTTCTGAACCTACTATTATTTTGGAAGCACCAAAATATCCTGTTTTTGAAGGAGAAGAAAGTGTCGTTGAAGTCTTTGTCAACACTGGAGATTACGGCTTATACGCTGGAGATTTCGAAATCTTGATCAGCGACGCTGGAAACGGAGAGCAATGGGATTCTACGTTTGAATACGTTGGGTTCACGTCGAGCGGTATTTGGCAAGCGAAGGCTAGCGAAGCCATTCCAGGTTATCTCATCTCGGTTGTCTTTTTATCTCCTTCGACAAATGTTCTCGAAGAAGAGACGAAAGGTACGAAGTTAAAGATCGGAGAGATAACGCTCAGGCAAAAGATCACGTCGTACACGAGCTCATTCGGTACGTACGCGTGTGTTGCTGGAAGCTCCTGGTTTGACTGTGACCAAGGATTGTTATCAGCCACCGTTAGGCAAATGGCAAACTGGGGCTTGCGCACTTACGTTCCAACGGGAACTGCGAGCGTCGTAAATTCGTACTCTCGCAGTGCCCCTTCGGGTGGCTTAGAACCCGGATTGGTGAGTTCTACGAAGCAAGTGAAGATGTATTCAGCGATCGGTCAAACTGACTTGGTCAATGCGTACCCCATCACTTCGGAAGGTACGTCCACGAGCATCGTGACTTACGTTGTTTGGTCTTCGCCGAGCACTTCGGATGCCGTCCTTAAACCAAGTTCGTGCTCGAGCAGCACCGGCTCCTCAACTGCATTCACCTTGGCCGTCAGCTCTTCGGGTTGCGACATTACCATCGACGAAACGCATACCGGACACGGCAACTTTTCGATCACCACAACGAGTGGAAGTTTGAGTTCTTCTACCTCGCTCAACGTGTACTACCCGCTTGAGTCTGAAATTGTCGTCACCGATGCTGTCTTGAACCCGATCAATTTACCATCAATCACAAATACGATTGCAACTTACAACGAAACGTCGAACACGACGTCTTATGAAACTTCGATTACTTATCCGTCGTGCTCGGAGAAACTTTGGCAGTATGCAGATATTAAGGCGTACGTGACATTTGGCGGTGATAACTTAGAATCAATTTACAACAACGACGTCACCTGTTACACCTCTTTTCAAGTGGAAGATTCCGAAGATTCCGTAGCGGAAGCAGTTTCCCTCTCAAAGACGCGAATTACAGTGAACGAAGCGTATGCGTCGACGATCGAAAAAGTTCCGGAAATTGTGGAAGTTTATGACGAATTGACGAATACGACATCTAACGAAACTATCACCGCGTACCCAGAAGTTGGGGATGTTATTGTTTCGTTTGCGAGCCCGGCCATTTCAAGCATTTTGAACGCGACGGCAATCGTGACCGTGAGCGCCGTGGACGATTACGTCAACGTCACCCAGTTGCTAGGGGCTGTCGTCACTGGTACGGAACTTTTGAGCACTCCTGCCGGGGTTGCCATTGGTGCTGATTCGGAAGTGGCCGTGAGCGTCGAGCTCAAGCACGACTTCAAAAATGAATTAGATCAAGGTCAGATATGGGTTTGGGCGCACTTCACGGACGGGTCGACGAGGTACATCAGAAAATCCGATGGTTTGGACATCTCTGTCGCGGTAAATTCAACGAATGACTTGTCAGTCGCGGAGAATGTCAACGGTACATCTGACTTTCAATTAACAATTCCAGTGAGGGCAACTTCTGTTGATTCGCTCGTTGATGGTTCGTTATTGAAACCAATTTGGACGGTCTGCGAGACCCCGTACAACGTCTCTGGAATTATTCCGACTTTGGTTGACCTCGCGGTTCCTATTTCTGTCGAGTTTTCCGCAAACACGAACAGAATCACGCGACGAGGAGACGGTGCGAGTGAACAACCTATCGCAATTCCCGTTGAGGCTGTACTGACCTACACTATCAACTACGACGACGGATCCTCCAAGAATTTTATTCTCGATGATCGTGCGAATTTCACTATTTCGACGGGTGAAGATTTGGCGGATGTAATCAATGGCGTCGTCGTTCCTAAAACCGATTCTAACGGGATCGGAACGATCACGGTCAGCGCGTCGTTGCCTGAGTATGCTCCGGAGCTCGGCACTGCAACAGTATCCATGACTTTGGTCATTCTCACGGATGTTGATATGCGCACTAATCCTTTTCCAGCTTACTCAGGCTCAACGTCATACGAGACGACGACGCTTCACAAAGTTGCGTGCACTGAGTACTACCAAAGTCTCGAGGCTTCCTTATCCGCAACCTTGTCGGATGGATCTGTTTTCGACATTTCTAAGTATGGTAACTACGCTACCTCCGATGTTTCCATTGGTCTCGTGTACGGTGCCGACAGCACTGTTGGTGGTGCAGGTGTTGGAGCCAACTTTGCGCGCGGGATCTCGGCGAGTACTTTTGATATGACGTCCAGTTTCGGAAGTGGTGAAAAGGCTTTCTTAGTTTCTCAAACGATCACGGTCACAGATACTCGCATCAGCATCGAATCCATTTCGCACGTAACGCAGTGGGATTCCGGAAATGCATTCGTTGCCTCATTTGGGACCTCTAAAGAAGTCCGAATGAAGGTTGTCTTCAGCGACGGAACGATGTTTGAAGACATTTTGGACCAAGACATTCCCGTTTCTGCACTCGTTGAGCTCTCCTCGAGTGCAGACGAAGTGATCAAAGTGGTTTCTTCGTTCGTTGAATTAAAGGCGAATTACTACAAAGCTGTCACTTTGACTGCTTCGAGTATTTGCTCCGCTGCTCTTAACGCGAACAACGAGCATCCGACCGTCACGGGAACTGATGAAGTGTATGCGAATCTTTTAGCGGACTTGTACGATCTCGATATCGGTGCAAACACTGGAATTCCTTTGCCGCCGAAATCCGCGGGCGAGTTGTTTGAAGTTGCCGTCAGAATCAATACGGGCGATGAAATCCTCGTTGGTGCTCAGCTGAAAGTTAACTTTGACGACACTTACATCAAGGCTGTGAGTGCTGTCGTAGGCAGCGACTGGCCATCTTACTTCCAAGAGACGATCAATTATCCTTCAACTTCGGCTTCGATTCTTATTTCTAACACTGAGTCTACCGTTACGGGTTCGGCGACTGAAGTAGCGATAATTACGTTCGAAGTCGTCACGGATCAGGCTGTCGTGACTGAACTGGAAGTTGATGTTCAGTCTTTCATTCACAGAAATGAGTTTGACTCGACTTCTAAAGTTCCATTTACATCTCCGAGAAGTGTGACCCAAATTGCCTTGAACTCTGCGTCTCGTCGAAGAACGTTGCTTTCCAACGTCTCGCGTCGTAAAATGCTTCAAACAGCTGATGATTGCGTTTCGACTGGTGTTACTGTCAAAAAGGGAACTATTGGTGTTGATTGCTATCCGCGTGTTTTTGGAGACGTGAACGGCGATTGTCTGTTCAACTTGGATGATGCTATTGTAATTGAATATCACTTGTTGGGCCAAACCGTGAATGGGATCGATTATAAGGATCTCTCCATTTTCTCCCAGTGGCAGCTCATGCAAATGGACGCTACGTTGAACTACCTAGATCCAGATTACGATCGAGTAGCGGGCGGCTGTAAGTTGTGGAACGGTGAGGAGAACTCTACCAAAGTCTGTCCCACGGCTGTCGATGGCTCGTACCTGAAGAAGGCAACTGGAGTTTACAAATTCCTCGCTATGTTTTCGACTTACGAAATTGTGACTCCAAAATTGAATAACGAATATTCGTATTTGACGGTGACGGCGAGGGTGTATGACCCAATTTTTGATCCTTTCAATATTGCTGGTTTGAATGGTGATTCGTGCGCTTTGGGCTATTTGCCATCAACTTCTCGTACGGTTGTCGGTGAATTGGATAACAGTTTTCTTGGCGATTACACGCATTACGCATATCAGCCTGCATATGGCGATGAGAGCTACGGCGACTCGTACTCCAAAGTTTTTATCGAGTATGGACGCACGGATGGCCGAGTGTTCAATAACTCTGACATGACGATTGTCATGGGCGAACGCTGGGGAACACTGTATAATCAAACGTTGGATGAATCGACGGTGAAAAACAACGTGATCACGAAAGCCTCGCAAACGAATGTTGGGACTTATGTTGTTCAAACGAAAGGTAACGAGGAGAACAACTACGCATTCAACTACGAATGGAACGAAGATGCTCCCACTGAGAGTGTTGCTGGCGTGACGATCATTATTCAAAATTATGCCGCAGATGGCTCTGACCTTGGGACGCACTATCCATTCTATGGCACTTCGGAATATCCGTACAACGTGTCTGGTTACGAGTTTGATCCTATCGCCCCGATTTCGATTCAACCCGCCGGTGATGGTCTCTTACTCGCGGATTTCGAAGTTTCTATGACGACAACTGCGGACTCCCCGGGATTACCATCAGGGACGACCAAGCAAAATGAGCCGAAAGGATATTACTCCAGAGACTTCTTTGCGTTCAACAATAAGGCACCAGGATCTACTGGTAGCCTGAAACTAACTGTTGGTAGCGACGACGCGTGTTCTACCGAAAGCTTAACGAATATTGAAGGTCAAATATCTGGCGAATACACTACTGCGCGAGACAGAGCATCTGAAATGTCTGTCATTCTGAAAAACCCGACAGTGGAAATAGGCGAGCCAATTTTTCGATTGCGCTACCAGTTGCGCGACGCCAACGGACGTCCGCAGATATTGACGTCAGGAATTTCTGTAACGTTCAAACTCACTTCCCCTGATGGCTCTGAAGAGGTTTTAACTGCTTGCGGTTTGCCCAGTGCCGTTTCCGGTGGCGGTGACTGCGAGACCACGATCAGCTCCGACTGGTTTCCGGCTTCAAGTTCGAGCGCGTGGAACTCCGACGTAACTTTTGACATTGAAATGTTGTTGAAGTATTCAGATGAAATTATTGCAACGTTTGCATCCTCTGGCACTTTGGTGAGACCACCGTCTAACGATGACCACCAGATCACCATGGTAAACAACCCACACGTTTACATGCAATTGAGATACTCGCCGGTGTACGCTGGTAGAGTGGAGACTTTTGATTTATACGCTGCCACTGATTCACAAGCGTTGATTTCGTATATGGTTACGTTAGAGTGGAACACAACTTACTTGTCGTACAACTACTTCAGTGTGAATTCTGAATTATTCAGCCCGTCTCCTATTGTTCAAGCGGTTGGAACGAACTCAGTTCGTATCGTATCTGTTGGCTTGAACGTGACAAAATCGTTCTCCGATACAAGTGGTTCCGCCGTTTATTTGGGGACGGTGGGATTTATTGTCGCGGCTGATGCTCCCATTGGGAAAGCTGAAATGCCGTTGTGGGGTACCACGAATGCCCTCGTCAACGAGGGTACTCGGGAATACGTTGTCAATGAAGAAATGCAATTTGACCACTTGTACGGAACGTCTTCGTTTGGTTCGCTTTTGGTTGGCCAAAAGACGCGCACGGGAGTGTACGCCTACATGGATCAAGCGGAAATTCTCAATACTGCCTACTTGACTGGCACGACGCAAGATCACTTCCTTACTGTCATGAATGTTTGGAACGTCGGTTCCGACACTCAAGTTACCGATATGGTAGATTGTGGTTCCAGCGCATCTTTTGCGGCGCAAGCCATCGATTCAATTGGTGGCTGCTCCGTTTTGATTTTGCCAGGCTCATCTGATGGATACAAAAATATTCAAGTTTCCGCCAGCGTCGGGGACTACTCAGCTGTGGTTCCTGTGACGGTTTGGTTTCCACTTGATGTGGAAATAGCTGTTGCTCAGCCAGTTTTGCACCCTATTTCTGGTGCTTGTGCTGTCTGCAGTTTCACGGATTGTGTCAGTCCGCTGTATCAAACGTCCTCGATTCGTACTCTTGTCACGTATGGCGGTCAATTCCTGGACCCTGTCTCCGGTGTTGATGTCACGTGCTCCGTCGCGTACGAGTCATCGCGGTCTGAAGTTGCCGCAGTTACTGGAGCGACTTTAACTGGTACTAATCCAGGATCAAGTATTATAACGCTTTCTAATTCTAGATCTTCGGCTTTCGCTGAAGTCACCATTGATTCGACTGAAGTAACCGTGGCAAATTTGGAAGCTTTGCTTCCGAACTTGGCGCAATGGTCAGCTATTACGGCGCCGGAAGCCCAAATCGACTACAGCGTTAATGTGAAAGCAACTTTGGAGCAATCTCTCACGGCTGCTGGCGAAGGTGGTCCATTATATTTCATGGCCACGTTCAGCGATGATACTACACAGTATCTCACCAAGGATATGGGTATTTCGGCCGGTATTTCTACCGCTGACTGCTTCGATAACAATGGTGGGGTAACCAGTTGCGCTGATTCTGTGAAAATTGTGACTGATGAGGACGTCATCAACGCTTACGTTGCTCCAAATGCAATAAGTATCTCGACTGAATCTGCAATCACAGCGCAATGGTCCAATATTTGTAATCAAGAAGTGATTTATTCTGGCGTTGGGAACGTAACAATTTCTTTGTCACCAGTTGCGGCTATCTTTGTCAATGCAGATACTAGATACATCACGGACTCTTCGTCCAGTGCGAAAGATCCACCAGCTAGCATTGCAACTTCCATTCAACTTACTGTTGCTGTCAGATACGAAGATGGAAGCGTGGTGGACTTCACCAATGATGCGGACAGACCGCCATCATTCAGTGTTTCCATGGGTACCGATATTGCCCAGGTTTCATCTACTGGTGAAGTCACCGTTTTACCCGATGGTCCCAAACAAGGAATGTTTCAGATTCTCGTGACCATTCCAGGTTACACCGAAGCGGAGGGCGTCCGTGGCTCCGCAACCTTTTTCGCAATTGATATTGCCGATGATGGTTTACAGACAGAACTTGCACCGTGGCCGACATACTCTGGCGCTTCTTCGCTCGGAGATAGCGCTGAGCTTAAAGTCATTCAGTGCAGTGGTAATTACACCGCCGTCTCTCTTTCTTCGAAACTCGTATACACCGACGATAGTTCGATCGACATTTCTTCTCTCGTAACCGTAAGCTCCAGTGATTCTAGCATTGCTTCAGTTGGACTTGTAGATGGGACGTATGTAGTATACGGTAAGTCATTAGGAACTGCTATCATCACTACTACTTACGCGGGCAAAACTGATTCGGTTTCAGTGACCGTTTCGTCGGAAATGCTGAGAGTTCAAGCCATGGAGCTCATCACCGGATTTCCGGCTGATGCGACTTTCACTGGCGTCGTCAAGACCGAAACGCAACTCTCTGCGAAAATAACGTTCGAAGATGGGACAATTATACCGGATGTCACGGTGCGTCCGGAGTTGCTTGACACATTGCTGCTCTGGTCAACCTCCGTAACTTCCGCGATTGAAGTTACAAACACTGGCAGAGCAATTTTGAGTGATAACCATTACGAGTCCATCACCCTTGGCATTACCGTGCAGTGCCCTTTCAACTCATCCTCAATTCTCGCGGACACAGATGCATCGGAAATGGTTTATGCCAACCTGAAACCCGAGATTGGGGATGTCGATATAGGCTTAACTTCCGGTGTACCGTTACGACCAAGCGTGTTTGGAGATGCTGTGGTCATTCCTATTTCGGTCAATACAGGTGAAGCGTCACTCGAGTCTTTTGTGATTGAGATTGAGACTACCGCAACTGACTTCACAGTAACAGATTGCACTGTTTCCAACGAATGGTCAAAGGAAATTTTTATTTGCAACATTGATACTGCGAGTGGGAAAATTTCTCTCGTCGGTAGTGCTGTTCAAGAAGAACTCATCGGGGAAGAGGCTGAGATCGCGTCAATAACGTTGTCTACTTTGTCCACTGCGACCACCAGTCTTATTTACACTCAAGTTTCATCTATTGTTCTTTCTGACGGAGCCACGTATTCAAACGAAGCTTCGGTAGCTGGAACGACTTACGTTAAGTTGAATGGTGCGAGACGTCGCTCTTTGCTCTCTGTTGGTGCTCCGAAAGACTGGGTGAACTCCAACGTCAAAGTACCAGCTCAGCACATGGCAGTGGTCCCAGCGACCACCAAATCTCCTGACGAAAAGCGAGCTTCGCACGAGTATTTAGCAGCTGAGAAGCGCTCCAGAAGCGCGAAACGTACGCTCCTCCAAGACTTTACGTGCTCGACGAATGTGCAAGGTGATGTTAATGGTGACTGTAAGTTCGACGCAAACGATTACCTCGCTCTCATGCGTTGGATTGCTGGCTCGGATGAATACACGAATCTTACTTCGACCTTGGGCGATGCGGACTCCTTCCAGCGCAAACAAGTTGATCCTACTATGGACTGGATGCGCGGTGAAGATTTCGACACATCTCGATGTGCAGTACATGGAGCTAGCGGATCACCATGCCCAGAACTTAGAGATGCGCAGTTTTTATTGAAGGTTCTTGAAGGGGACTACAGGTTCTTGTTCGCGACGTCCGTTGATGATATCATCGTCCTCCCTGAATCTCCGTACGATTCGCTTACTTTCCAGGCACAGCTCTTCGATTACGCTGGTACTGGTGTCAGCGGAGAATACACCAGAGTCCGCTTCGAATTTACTTCGACTAACGAGACATATTTCGCGAATGCTGCCATGAGTTTTGCCGAGGCTGAATCATATATTTCAAGCGCAGATGGCGAATTACCGGTGCGCTATGCCGTTGAAGCTCCTATGTCTTCTGCTGGTTTGTTTTCCGTGACAGCCTCGGGCCCAAGCGGAGAATTTGCAAAAGAAAACATTACCGTTGCACTTGTCGTGGAGACGTGTGAATCTAAATGCGCTTCAAGCTCCGTCGGTTCTACGAGCGCCACGATCTTCCCATACACTGGTGTATCGCTTGATCCTCACATGTCTGCGCTTGGGTATACGTACACTCCGGTGCTTACGTTTGAAACCCCGGACCCCATCGCTGGTGCGAATGAAGACTCTTACGTTTCCGCGCTCCAACCGCAGATTATTTCCGATGATTATCAAATATCTGGAGATGGTTTTGGCATTGGCTCGACCACCTACGCGTCATTGGGTGCATTCTCTCGCGAATTCGGTATTTTCGTTCCTGGATCAACAACCACCACGAAAAGCGTTTCCGCCAAGCTGATGGCTGATCGATGTGGAGACTCCACCCCAACTGGTTTCACTGAAGCATCCGCTACAATTGCAATCTCTCGTCGTCCGGTGTCTTCTGTGAAGTTAATTGTTCTAACGAGCACGGTGTATCCAGATACAGCGAAATTGCAGGTGAGATTTCAATTGATGGACGCCACGACTGCTGGCACAGTTTTGCAAACTGGATTGTCGTTACGCCTGTCGGCAACGTTATCGGAAGATGCAACCTCTGTTGCCTCCATCGGTTGCGCCTTGCCTTCGCTCACTACTGGCGTTGGATCTTGTGAACTCGATGTTCCGACCGCGTGGTTCCAAGCCGACGAAGTTGTTTCTATGAAAGCGCAGCTGCTCTTCCGATACGGTATTGAGGATTCCTCGACATCGTCCATCCTTTCCGTCCAGCTTGCGAACTCTGCGACCTATGTTGCGCTTCCCTCGACTGGTGGTGTCATCCTTGAGATGCCGAAGTCCCCTCGCTTCAGCGAGAACGAACTCACAGTTCCAGTTTCAGCGAATACGGGCGGCTTTCCGCTCGGAGCATGGAGTGGTAGTTTGAAATACAATACCACAGTTCTTCGATTTGACTCTTTCACTACTTCTACCGGATACAACTCTGCGGCTGTTGGATTAGAAAGAAACAGCACGGAAGGAATCGTCTCTATCGTTGTCGCTGGAGCTACCTCCAGCGCTACACTGGCAGATCTCACGGGTGACGAAGTCATTTTGGGCTACATCACGTTTACCATCAACAACGTACCGGTGGGAACCTACAACGACGTGGCTGCACTCAATGTTGATTCCTTGGTAACGATCGGTGGCTACACATTCTTAGAAAGCTTTGACGCGTATGTAACGGATGCACGAGGTGGTAGTGTCACAAACGCCCAACTTATTGTACTCGACACCAACGAGATTATCGGTTCCTACAGCATTGTTTCCAAGACTGAGATCGTCAATACGGCAGTTTTGGACACCACGAGGGCAATACAAGAGACGGAAATTGTTGGATACGCTGTGTACAGAAACCCAGACAATTACATTAAAAACGGAGGCGACGAAGTTATGCAAAGTGTTGAATGCTCTATAACGTCGAGTGCTGTACTTACCGTAGAAACGGGTAACTTGAAAATCAACGGTGTGGACGGGACGCAAAACGCCTGTGTGGCCAAAATTGGAAAAACGAACGAAGCTGGTGCTGCTGCGGCATCTGTCAAATTGACCTCTGGGGACGGTGCACAGTTTGTCGTTTCATCTATCAGAGTCTGGTTTCCGAAAGTTGTGTCTTTAGAAGCACAAGATAAAGTATTGGCTCCGGTCGAGGATGTGTATTACGAGGATTGCAGTTCAGTGTATCAATACACCAACATCTCTGCGTTGGCAACATATGGCGGGAGTGGTTTAACTGACCAAGATGAAGTTGACATCACGTGTATGGTTGACTTGTACTTGAACAATACAGAAGGGGATGCGTTCTCATTTAGGGATGGCAGTACTACAATCGTAGAAACCAATGGCGTTGGTAAGGCGACAATTACTCTGATAAATTCGAATTTGGCAGTCGAGCCATCGGTGACTATCTCGGCAATTTCCGACCCTATCGGTATCGAGTCGCTTCGACCTGTACTTGTTTCCCGAGCTGAATTTACTTCCGAACAGTTTGATTCGCAGACTCCTTCCGATTTGAACGCAGATACATACGCTGATGTGTCTGTGAATATGATTCAAAAGTTGAATCGTAAGGGTGCGCAAGGCGCTATTGTTGTCTATGCCCGCTTTAAAGATAACAAAGTCAACGAACTTTCTCACCTGCCTGGCCTGACCGTAAGTACCGGTATCCGATACAACGGTTTGAGCATTATAAGCACGGCTGGCTCAGACAACACGGCCGCACCTTACTATGGAGAAATTGGAGATGTGAAAGGCGGTATGGAAGGCTATGATGTCATCCAGGCAAAGCTGCTTACGACCACCTGTAACGGTGCCGTAGGAGGTGAAGATATCATTTACGGCTACGGTGGTGTCGAAGCTGTCATCGCTGATCTCGAATATGTGAATTTGACTGCGAGTGCATCCAAGCTTACCTTTGAAGGTGATCTCTCTACGAACGCTCCTATGAATATCGGAAGTGTTGCTAACTTGGAACTTACTGGAACATACTCTGACGGTGATATTCAGAGTTTCACATCTTCAGCCACGTCTCAGTTTCTGATAAAACACCCTACCGATCTCGATATCTACAACAATCCCACATACGTAACCAATCACTCATATGCTCGCGTATCTAACGATGGTGTGCTCACCATATTTGGTTCAACTGATGACACGAGCATCACCGTTATGGGCATTTGGACAGATGAGATGAAGACGGCGAAGGTGACGATTGACATAGTTAAACATATGAGCACGCAAACAGTGATGACTCCGTATCCGGCATTCACAGGAAGCAGCGACATTGAAAAACTGTCTTTGAACAAGATTGTGTGCACCAGTAGTTATCAACGAGCGATATTGAAGTCAGTTGCTACTTTAACGGATGGCTCAGTTTTTGATATCACCAGCGAAACATCTTACACAGCCTCTGACATATTCACATTGACCCAGTCCTCCACTTCTTCGGAGGTGATAATTGCTGCTGCTGGATCCACTACTGGAAATGCAGCTATTAGTAGCACTTTTGCCGAGTCTACCATTGAGACGACTTTTGCGCTTTCGGATACACCAGTAACGCTGACCTCTGTCCTCTTTGATGAAGATATTTGGGACGCGTCTACTTCTTTCATCGGCCTGGTAGACGCAACAAAATCTTTAGATGTACACATGTACTTCAATGATGGATCTCAGATTTCCAACGCGGTGTCTTCGGAAGAAGTGCAAGCAGTCTTCAACTGGGAAGAAGTAGTCAAATTCGACTCTACTTTGCCCTCTATCATTGAAGTCAGTGGAAGCACGGCGACTTTGAAGAACCAGTATTGGACTCGAGTTCTCATTTCTGCTTCTGCTGTTTGCGCTGATGGCAGTGTCGATTACCTCGTATCGGCAACTTCTTCGATTGCCCCGAATCTCTTGCCAGCTGAGAATGACGTTTCCTTGGGTGCGTTGACAGGCATTCCGTTTCCTCCGAAGATTAAAGACGAAACGTTCGACATTGAAGTTCGAATCAATTCGGGATCTGCGAATCTTCGAAGTTTCCAACTCGTTACCCAGTTTGATTCAAATATGATCGCAGCGACTGGTTGCACGGTAGGAGACGACTGGGCTCAATACGATTTTGCCTGTACCAGGAATAACCCGTCCACTGAAGTGCTCATGATTGGTACCGAGCCGCTTTCTACCGTAAGTGGTTCCTCCATTCACGTCGCTACGATTTCGTTCTCTGTGAAAACTTCCTTCAAGATTTTGGCTAAAATCAAAACCACAGTCCAGGTCTTGACTGTTGAGGGTACCGATGGTGCCGACATAACAGCAGCTGCCTTCGTTTCTAACATGACTGGTTCAGGTGATATCGCTCTTAACAGCTACTCTGGAAAGAAACGTCGTCGTCAATTGCTCGAGGATGGCTCTATCTCCGAAGTTTTGGAGGTGGAAATTGCCGTACTTCCTTCCCACATGAGATCACTCCTCCAAGATACTGATACCGAAGCAGTTTGTAATGGAGTCGGGACGTGCGCAAGTGGTGTTGATAGTGGATGTAAGTTTGGGGACGTCAACGGAGATTGTTCTTTCGATGTTTCCGACGTTTTAGCTCTTAAAAGAGCCATCATGGGCAAGAGCTACGATGCTGACTTCGATCTGAGCGTTTATAGCGATTGGCAGAGACAGCAAATGGACCCGAATCTTGACTGGTTGAAGTCTGGAGCTTACGTATCGCCAGACGCAGCAGATTCTCTGTACTTGCTTCACGCCTTGTCCAAAAAAGCTCGATTCATCGATGTCACGAATGGATTAACAAGCTATAAAGGGTTCTTGACATATGAGCCCGGAAATGCCACGGATGTACTCCTAGACATGGAAGTGAGAGTTTATGACGAAAGCTCTGAAGCTGCAACGTCTGATGATACAAAGGTACGAATCGAACTCAGTTTCGATGGTGGGTCCGATCCAAGTAACAACGATGCCATCACCTCCATTGGTACTAGAACTTCCGATTATTCCTCAATCGGTACAATCTACGAGGCCAGTGACTTGTGGACTGCAGCAACAGATCAAAGAGGCGTATTCAGACTCGTTTTGAAACCTCCTATTTTCAGAGATGGTTCGGCAAACTGGATTGGTGAAACCGATGTCGGTATTTCTATCATTATCGATACCTACAATGACTTTGGTAAGGATGATGAATATGGACAAGGAGGCAGTGGATCCACGGAAGAAGCTGAGAGAATTAAAGTGTTCTATGGGTCTGCCACGCCACCGCTTGATGTTACTTTCGGCGGTGGTTTTATTCCATATGTCAGCTTTGATTTGCTTGGTGTTGACCCGGTGCAATCCATTTCTCTGAAAGATATCACTATTGGTGGAGGAGAATTCGGCCTTGTTTCCTCATTGGATGAGACTGCGTCTGGATTTTCTACTTCGGTCCCCAGCTACAACGTTTACGTCAATGCTGACACTTCCACCGTACAATTGCTCACGTTCATTGACGATTCCTTGAGTTGCACAGCAGAGCAAATTGCCAGCGGTGATACCGACAATTGCTTTACGACTCAATCGGTCACTATCGATGGATCCGAAGCGTCTACGTGCAGTTTGCTGACGTGCTCTTACTTTTCGGAAATTTCACTCAACGTTGGCTCCAAGACTGTTCGAGTTACGGTATATTCAGCCACATCGGAAACGTTTTACTTGGTAACTTTCATTCGCCCAGATGTGCCTACATTTTCGAGCGTCACTCTGTCGAAGGGGCAAAATCAGCTGAATTTCTCTCCGAAAACGTTTACGTATTACCTCGAATACTCGTACGATAATAATGGCGAAGGTCTCACTTTTAAACCAATTGTGAATGGAGACACCACCAGGAGTGCAATCACATTTGTTTCCTCCGGCGGGTACGAATCTACTGCTTCTTTCTTGAGCGGATCCTCTCAAGGTATCGAGCTCTCAACTACAGATACGATTGTGGTTATGACGGTTACATCTTTAGATGAGACTGTAAAGAGCACGTATACATTCTACGTGGACGTGAAGGAATCACCATTCTTGTCTTCTCTTGATGTTATCGGCGAACAAATGGTTCCTGCGTTTACGGCAAGTTCTTACACGTACGCTGTAAACGTGTTAGCCACAGTCTCTTCTATTACTCTGTCTTCCATTGTTTCTTCAGATGTGCCGCATGTTTCCCTCACGGTTGCGGCGCCTGATGGAACTAAGTCAATAACGAGTGAATCTTCACTAACGACTCCAGTTGCGTTAGATTACGGCGTCAATGCTTTGCTCGTAACTGTTTCTGGCGCGGAGGGCACGACTGTATATTCCATTTCAATTACTCGAGCAGACGCTTCATCGGTCACCGCACTTGAAATTGGCAACTATAAATGGGAGTCAGATCCCACCACCTCGGACGGCAGTCCATCAGAAAGTCCCTCATTCACCGATCCGACTGCATTCTCGAGCAATACATATATGTATAATGTGGATGTGCCGCAATACGTGTACGAGACTTTGATCACAATCACGCCGTCTTCATCTTCCGTCCTGTTTGTTGATGGAGTTGAGGTAACGTGTGATCAAGCCGATGTGAGTTGTTCTACTTCTGGTGCATACGCGTTACCACTACGAATCGATGAAGGTTTGAGCACGCACACGGTGACTGTTGTTCCTACGGATGGTTCCGGCCTCTCCTCTATTACTCTGCAGTCAGTTGCTGAGGGTCAAAACGTGGATGGCGGTTCGACGTACACGTTCACATTTACGAGGCCATATACTCCGAAACTCACGAGTATCGCTGTCGTGGACTCGAGTGACGCAGCGATTTTACTTTCGCCCTCGTTTTCAACATCCGTTTACGTCTACCGGTCTACAGTCGCTGCGACAAAATCTGAATTAGACATCTCTGTGGCATTCCTTAAAACTGGCGATGTTCCAGTCTCTGATGCTTTCGTACAATATGGTAGTCTCTCACGTATTGCTTTCCCAGAAAGTGGGCGTTTGACTGTGCCAGTTGCGGAAGGCACGACGACTGCAATTACGATAACTGTGCAAGGAAGTCTTGCAATAGGTGGAGTCGAGTCTATTTACATGTACTATGTTACACGTGGCACGTTGCCAAAGTTAGACTCTTTGACCTTTTCCTCATCTTCTGTTACGCCAACCTTCTCAACGTCTCGTTACAATTACGTGGCTGCCTTGGGGAGCGCAGAGAACAGCTTCACTTACACTGTATCTAAAAGCAGTACCAGCTCTACGTGTCTAGTCAGTTTGAGTCAAGACTTCTCAACGTGCTTGACAAGTGGAAAACAAACACACGACACTACGGGTGTTACGGAAGATATCGGAGCACTGAAAATTTATGTGAGGGATTTGAGTAACTTGAACGTCGTGAACGTTTACACAGTTACCTTTACAAAAGAGGCACTCCCAACTTTGAATACTCTCAGTATTTCAGGCTCGACGGGTGCTAAACTGGACCCTTCTTTTGCTGCCACGACGTACGCATACGACATGCCAGTTCCGTTTGATTCCTCATCCGTTTGCTTCACCATGTCATTCGATACTGTGAGTTACAGTTCAAGCATTCAAATGGGTGGAGGTGCGCCACTCGCGGTTGCTACCAATGTCGCTTCTTGCGTCGAAATTCCGTTTGGCAAGATTGATATCACCATTGCAGTAACGTCGAGAACAACTGGATTTTCCGGTTCTTACATTATCTCATCGTCTCGTAAAGTTGCGCCATATCTTACATCTCTCAGTCTCACTCCGAGTGGATTCATGCCATCGTTTGATGCAACCGTGAACACGTACTCTGCCACGGTTGGGTACGACACGACTGAACTCGATATTAGAGCGGCCGCTAACTTGGTTGCCAAGGAAGGGTCCGTTGTGTATGTATCCTTAGGAGCTGGCGCAAGAACTTCGTTGGATTCATCCGAGAGTTACAAAGTTTATCCTGACGTTGGTGATCAGAACTATGTGGCAGTCTCCGTGGAATACACAGATGAAGAAGATGGTGTCACCGTCATCAACACGTACACAATACAGGTAACCCGAAGTCCTCAGAGTTCTGAGGACATTGCCATCTTGTCTTCTATTAATGCGTACGATATCAACGGTACGGTAAATGTTGGAGGTGTCGATTTTACTGGTAGTGCTGTGACCGAACCACTTTCGTTTGACGCTTCTGTTCTCGCGTACACCAGAAGCATCCAACATGGCGCCGACGCCGCCACAGTTGAGTGGGAATTGTACCCAGGAACGTATGTCCGAATCAACGATGTTGTTAAAACAAATGATGCGGGTGATGCCATCCATGGAACGGATACGAGTTATACCGTGTATGACTTAGTTCCTGGAACCCCCGTTACGGTCAGCTTAACAATTCTTCCCAGTAGTACGAAGGATACTCCGGATGCGACGTGCACGGACTCTCTCTGCACCACGTACACCGTAACACTTACGAGAATGACTGCAGAAGATATGGCGCAATATTACTCGCTTGAACCGAGTACGCAGCGTTCTACGTCCGTGTTCAAAGCATCGTCAACTGACAAAGTTGGCTACACTATCGAGCTCGACACCGAGGGTTTCATGGCCAATTCTAACACGGGATTAAAGAACATCGGAACGGTGTCTTCTACCTTGAAAACGCATTACTTCACCTCAAAAGTAAGCCAGTACTCGGGAAGTAGTGTTACGTGGTCGCCTACAATCATCGGAACAGATGTTCCAACTGTAGAAATCAACAATGTCTTAGTCATTGGCACGGATATTACAGCATCAACAGCTGACTCTGCTTCGGCTGCGGTTTACGATGATAATGCATATTTTACAGTAGATAGGAAAATTGCCACTCGCTTTAAAGTGGAGGCTTACTTCATGAGCTTGTACGACGATGAGAATGAAGAAACCTTCGCTCTGCAATATTGGCCGACAGTGGGTAAGATGCTCGCTTATGAAGGTTATTTCGTTCAGGCGGGTACTGGGGCGCCGTACGATTCTACTACGGTTGTTCAAGCAAACCTCATCCCCGATTACGAAGAGTTCACGGTCATTCCGGGTACGATGTCTGTCGCGCATACAATTTGGGACTTGCAGTATTCCGATACTTCTTCTACTACGGACAACAAAGGAACTGGCCAGTCCAGTTTTGAGTTGACTCCGTACGATAGCGTTCTCCCAAACAAAATTTCGTCGAAATCTTCGGGATTAGTCTACGGAGAAGACAAAGATTTCGTTGCTCGGGTTTGCAAAGTCTCGAGCAGAACTGTAGCAGCGGCTGATCCAGCTGGGTGCGGATCTAGCGCTGTGCCTGCGAGCGCCGTGCACAATGCTGACGGTACGTACACGATTTCTTACGATGCATCTGATGCAGGCTTCTACATTGCCATGGTGGTGTTCAAGAACGATGCGGGAAGCTTTGTGTTTGGTGGTCAATTGGCCTCAGGCGCAATGATCACTTCATTTGAAGTTTCTGAAACCGTCATCAGTCCAGAGAACTCGTATATGTACGGCGTCTGTGATGAAGGATCGGCGACGGAACCCTTGAATTCAAACGCCGTTGATTGTGTGGAAAGAGATTCTGCAACGGGTGCAACGGGTGTCAAGGAGAGCTTCACGCAAACTGGGACCGTCACTTACACAGTTGTCACACGAGGCTGGAATTCTGGAGATTCTCAAACACTTGATAACTTGATCGATCTCTCTAATGGTGGCCAAAGTTTGTTTGTCTCGTATCTTTGCAAATTCGGTACCGCCGCTGATTACACGAGCTGCGTCTTCCCTGCTGGTCATGAGAATGCGGGCCAAGCTATTGTTGAGAACGCGGGCCTGTCTGCTCAGCCCTGGAAAGACAATTTTGATGGCACGTATTCAATTTCACTCTTGATTAAGGCTCCGGTATTGATTGAGTTAGATGTGAAAATTGGAAGTGATGAATATGGTGAAGCTATTTCTCAATTCGTTGATAATAAACTTGTCATCGACGTGAGACATGGTCCGATTTCTGAGGAGTCTGTCGCGGTAGACTTCCCGACATCCTTGATTGCGGGCGAGGAGGAAGAGTTCACGCTTGATCCTTTGGATTCTCAAGGGAACCAAGCCACAAATAAGGAGGAAGTTCCGAGTGCAAGTGGTATCGTGTTCACGAGTACGCCTGCGTCGTCTTCATTTACTGACAGCATCGTCATTACTCCGGATACGCAAGAACCGTATGACATTAAAATTAAGTTCACAGCTCCACAAGTTGCTGGCTCGTACACCTTCAAGATTTACGTCAATACGAATGAGCTTGCGGTTTCCAAGACAATTGTTGTAAAAGCGAGCACATACATTGCTACCTCGTCAACTACGGTGGATTACGGCACTAGACGTGTTGGAACTCAAAAAATAATAGTATCCATAAAAGATATCTATTCGAATCCGACGTGTGTTACGCGCGATAACTTCAATTGGGCGTGGGGTGTCACCGGTGGTGAGTTATCAGAACCAGGTACCTTCACATCGTGTATCTCTGCTGGTAAGCATCTTGTTTCGATTCCGTCAGTGAATACAGTTGGAACATATACGTTCACTGCGATGATAAGTAACCTATTGAATGTGGATACAGACCAACCATTCGATCGTGAAACTCTCAGTACATCTACCAGTATCAACGTGGTTTCTGATGTACCAAGTACTAAGTCTACGATGACCACGCCGAGTGAATACATCGAAGTTGGTCAACCTGCTTACTTTTATGTCATTGCTATCGACCGTCTTGGAAATAGCATTGCTGTTTCTGGACAATCCTCTGCATTTTCTGTCACTGTGACTGGGAGCATCTCCGGAACTAGAGCTGCAGAAGTTTCGAATTCTCTTTCTGATAGAACAGGGTCGGTTGGTTCATACTATGGATCATTTACTCCCCTGTACGCTGAAACATACACACTTACAGTCTCAGTAGACGGGTACCCGCTTGATCAAGGATCGTCTACCCACATTGCCTCTGTGTTCCTCACGAACGAGGCAGATTACTTCAAGGTAACCGGTGCACCAGTTTCTGGCGTTGTTGGATCGAGTGTGACGTTCATCATAAATCAATGGAACCTGGAATATAATTTGGATATGAACACGATTTCCACGACGTTTCTCTCGAAACTTTCTCGACCTCAAAGTCAAGTATCATTGACTTTATCACCACTAGGAACCGGTGCAGGAGACGCGGATATGAATCGCCGTCTTTATGTGGACAAATTGTACACAACGAAGTCTGGGACTTACACACTTTCAGTATCTAAAGCTGATGCGGACACGCCTTCGGTCTATCATGCGGTGAAGGACTCGCCTGTTTCTTTCACTTTAGCTGCCGCGAAGGCAAGTGGAAGTGTGTCTACTATTACCAAGCCTTCAACTCCAGCAGGTGGGTACGCGCCCGGAGCTACGTTATCGTTACCGTTGAGTTTGAAAGATTCATATGGAAACGCCATCACCACGGCTCGATTTTCGGATGACGTAATTGTCCAGATCAAGTCGAAAAACACCGCGAGAATCCAAACTTTGACTATTAAGGCCGACAGTACCGGAACTGGATTAGTCGCCGAAGGTGTACTTAAGTTCGCATCCGATCAATACTCTGTCTTGGCCTATGCCAGTGGAGTAGCATTGACGATGGTGAACCCAGAGATTATCATTGCGACGAATAATGTGGTTGCGCCGGCCTTGGTCGACGGAACTGCTTCATTTGCTGCTTCGGCTGGTTTACCTGCACAAGGAAGCTCTGCTGCTTTTGTTGCTGGTACGGAATATTCGCTGTACATCTTTCCCGCTGATGTATATGGAAACGTTGCGGTAAGTGACGTGCTAATGGTTGTCGTGCTTCGGGCGAACAACATTGTCCTTTCGCAGGGTGTTTGGAATACAAATACGGGCGGTTATAAGGTTTCATACACTTTCACAACGGCAGGTACAACACCGGTGACAGTTTCTGTGACACCGGCTGGAGCCACTGCGGCCACGGTCAGAAGCTTCACTGCTGTCGTGAGTCCTGGTGCCGTCGTTGGTAGCACGACGAAGCTCATTTCTATCACGAATGCAACGTCTGTGACTCGTGGAACATGGGTTGTGCGTTTGTACGATAGATATGGAAACGCCCTGACTTCTTCCCCAGCTGGATCTGTGGATGTCAAGGCTGAAATGATTTTGCAGTCAACTACGAAATCGAGTACCTTGTTTGGCTCTTTACCAGTAGTTTCTAACAGCGCTGATGCCATTTCAATTACTCTCGGTTCAGACGGCACTCAAATTGGTTTGGTGACTCTTCAGTATTTAGGAACAATCACGGGAACGTACACTTTAAAATTGTATGTTGACGGTGTTGCTGCTACCGACGTTTCAAGCTATAAAGCATACATCACCTCTGGACCTATCGTAGCTACGACTTCTACGGCCTCGGGTACGGGGTGGAACTCTGCCAAAGCTGGAGTGAAGTCCAGTTTTGTCGTTGTTCCACGAGATAAGTACTCGAACAGAGTCTACACGAGTGCTGCGAGTGCCTCTTCTTCGTTAGTGGTATCGCGTGGCCTCGGTGTTACGAAAGATCTTGTTACGGAGACTGCACCATCCTTTGTCTTTGATACAGCACTCGGTCAGTACAACGTTTCGTACACTCCTTCAGTGGCTGGTACCTCTAGTCTATCGTTCAAGATAAATGGTGCAAACATCGCAGATTCTCCTCGAGTTTTCACTGTTACTGCTGGAGCCGCTTCTGCTTCCAAGTCCTTCCTTAGTGGCGCGGGTGTCCGAGGAACTCTGTTTGGAGCTGCGTCAGAAGTTGTCATTCAAGCTGTGGATTCCTTTGGCAACTTAAAAACGTCGGGTGGAGATACTTTCCGGGCGAGTTTGAACCAGACAGGCTCTACGACAACTGTAACTGATAACAGTGATGGTACTTACACCATCACGTACACGCCTGTGGCTGCCGGAGCAGCATTGCTCAAGATTGAGTACGGCACTGGTTTTGTTCAAATTGGATGCGATTTCGTCACCATTCCTTCATCAGGTTGTTTGTTGGATATCAAAACTGCCGATTCTGTTCAGACTTTGGATCCATTGCAGACTACCTACAAAGCTGCATATTTGTCCACCAGTGATGGTGATCTTACGCTTGGCTTCGCATCTGTAGCAAGCACGGGAAAACCCTCAGGTTCTTTCCGTATCTTGACATTTGATCAAGATGGAGTCCAAATGGGCAGAAATGATGTCACCATCCAGTTATCAATTGGTGGAACCGTACTCTCTGGATCTGATATCGCCATCACAGCAGTGGAAGGTACAACGGGTGAGTTCCGAATCGACTACTACTACAGTACGGCAGGAACGTGGCCGATATCTATCACGGCGAACGGCGTCGAAATTGGCGCTCGCTTACGTGAGATTGCTTTCGATGAGGCTGGTGCTAGCACTGATCTTGTTGCCGAGTTTGGAGGATATTCTAATCTCGTCATCCGACCAGATTTCACTACAGCTTCCAGCGTTGATGTTGTTATTGCATCTGGTGTTCAAGGAACGAACCCGATTGTTGCTACCGCAGGATTTCCCGTTGAGTTTGCGATTTCGGCGAAAGATTCATACGGCAACGTGCAATACTATTCCTCGGATTACCCCGGGGATGTGTTCACAGTCACGGCTACCGCGTCACAAGCGGAAACTTTGAATGCTGAATTTACTTCGTTGGCATGCTTCCCGTCATCATCATTCTTTCCGGACTGCAGAATTCCTTCAAACTACGTGGAGGCGTTTCCTGATGGATCGGTGTCTGCTGAAGCTTCGTTGACTTTCTCCAACACCGCTGCATACACCATCTCTGTCAGCTTGCAACCGAGATTTGCTATGGGTATCTCAACAACTGAAGGATCGGCACCGGTCTCTGATGCGGTTCAAGTCAAACAATTCAAGGTCACAGTTGTTCCTGGCGTTGTGAATGCGGCAAACTCTCTCATGAATGGGGACGGTCTGTCTGGTTCTATCGCGGACGAACGAAAATCTGTGCTCATCTCAGCCTATGATGCCGGCTCTAATGCTCTCTATAAATTGTCAGAAGACGAGAGAGAAGATGCGTTGACTTCCTGCCGCATTGATTTTGTTGGAACTTCGGAAGGCAACATGGGAGAAAAATTTTCCTCAAGCTCGGAGAACTGCTTTGCACTCGATGGTTGCTTTGGTCTCACGACTGACCAGTGCTTGTTCGAAGTATATTACAACATAACTTACCTCACGGGGACGTTTGACATGTCTGTAAGACTTTGCGCGAGTGGCTCACCGGATGATTTGGAGGTCAACCCTGACGGATGTCTTGTCTCTGGAGAGTCCGTTTCCATCACAGTTACTGCGGGTTCACCGAATTCCAAAACTTCGGGATTACTCGCGACACCTCCAAGTACTGTCACTGCAATGGAAAGTGGAACGTTAAAATTTGTTGCCCGGGATGAATTCAATAACGAAATCACAATTGGTGGAGACGGAAATCCGCTCGTTGTTTCTGCAATTCAAACGAAACCAACAGCTGGGTCGCTCCTCACCAATGTCGCTACCTTGTCTGATAATGAAGATGGCACTTACAACATTGTGTACACGTTGCCAACTGGCGGAAATGGTGTTGAATATCAGTTCAACATCACTTACGACGGTGATCACATTATCGGTTCTCCGTACACGATGTCGGTTGCTTCTCCAAATATCTCGCCAATGTACTCGTTCGCGTACGGTGAAGCTTTGAGTGATGCTACGATGACTGCCAGGGCTGGCGAAGTTACTTCGTTCACCATTCAGCCTGTCGATGCGTCAGGCAACACGATCACGAAGATGCCTGATACGAACAAATTTAAAGTAGTGTCAAGAAATCTCGAACTGTCGGCCGGTGGTGGACAAGAGCCATCTTTCACTACGAACCCGGATGGTTCAATCAAGGTTTCTTTTACAGCCGTAGTGACCTCCCCGGCGCAGTTGACAATTTCTGCAATTCGACCAGTTGACGGCATGAGCACAGAAACTGTCATAGATTCACCCGCCAACGGTATTATTTACGTGAATGTCGATCCTGGGGTTGCCGTAGCTTCAAGTTCGTACACAAGAAATGACCGAACAGTTCCATTGACGCAGGTAGCCGTTGCTGGTTCGGAACACAACTATCAGATTATTACTGCGGATAAGTACTCGAACCAATTGACGTATGATCCGTATGGTACGCCGACGAATCTTACATTCGCGGCTCCGAACAAATACGGGCCTGAAGGCTACAAGTACGTAAGCGGGCCAGCTCCTGCTAAGTATGGCTACGCACAAGAAATTGGTGCATCTGAACCAGGAAACTGGCGAGTGCGCTGGTCTGCGGAAACGACTGGAACTTATGCTCTCCGAGCATACATATCAGATGGGCTAGTCCTGGACGGCCCTGGTGGGTCTCAGTTACCATTGAACATGGAAGTCATCGCATCTGATGCGGATTATTCGAAATTTACCCTCACTGGTGCTGGTATTACGGCTTCTGCAACAGTCAACAGTAAGGCTACGTTGACTTTGGAGGCGAGAGATGTGTATGGAAACTTCAAGAAGGACCGCGGTAATCTCGTGAATGACATCATCGATGGTATTTCACAAACGATTTACTCTGATGATGCCTTATTAATGGAAGAATCGACCATCCAGGAACACTCTGTGACTTTTGACAGTGCTACTGGGAAATACACCATCGAATACACCCCATCTGTTATTGGTTACATGGAAACGGCCCTCAATATTCGCGGCGTGGATATTGCCAATTCGCCATTCCAGCAGGAGATTGTTGCTGGTGCTATTAGCGCGAGCTACACGCGCGCTTCTGGACCTGGTATTGTTGGAGGCTCTCTCGGCATCCAAACTTACATTGCCATAGATCCTCGTGATGCCTCAGATTTTCTCGTCACGGCAGGTACAAGTGCCTCTTCGTTTGAAGTGACTGTTACCACGACTGCGGGATCGATTATTCAAAGCGGTCCAACATGGGACGAATCTTCCCGAGTTTATCGATTTGAGTATATGATTGAGGGTAGCACAGACGCTACGGTCACGGTCGATATTGCTTACGATAGTGAGGCTATTGCAGGCTCTCCGTTCTCGAACATACCAATCTCCTCTTCCGTAAGCACGGATGTGGATGAGAAAAGGTGCGTTATCTCAGGTCCTGGAATAACATATGGAGTTGCGGGTGAATTGACTGCCATCGCCATCACGCTTTACGACAGCGATGGTATATTGGCGGTACCATCCGTAGCACCTACTCTGGTGCTTACTGTCTTCAATGGGAACAACGAAAATTTCGTTGAGTACACAGATTTTCAATTATTTGATTCATCGGTGCTTTCTGGTTTGGGCCTCGATCCAAGTGCGTTTGGCTACGTCAACGAAGATGCGGGTGGCACATACTTTGTTACTTTTACTAAGACTAGTGTAGCTGAAGCACCGTACAAATTGACGGTCGCTGTCGATGGTTTAGTCACCGGTTCTGTCGAATACGAGAATCCTGGGGAGTTCACGTTCGAACTCGTTTCTAGCGTCACGTCTAGTTCAACTTCTTATGTTCAGCTCGGGAACACGGATGGAAGCATCGTTGCAGGTGATAGCGTACCTGTTTACATTTACCCAAGAGATGCGTATTACAACGGCCAGGATTACAAGAATTTAGCGAATAAAGAAGAAACGTTCTCTATCGCCCTCACCGGTCCTGCTGCTTACACCGTCACTTACACTGGTTCGGCGAGTGATGGTACGATGAAGTTGGTCAAGGATACCGAAAATGACTCGTACTATTATTACGGTTTCATCAAACCTGTCATGGCTGGTGTGTATAGAGGCACTGCGCAACTCGTTCAGAATGGTGTGACATCGAGTGTTCTTACCCTCGCTCAAGCTGCTCTTTCTCTTGATGTCAGTGCTGGTGCCCTTGATATTTCTAACTCAGTGGTAGGTGGACAAGGTGTGTTCTCAAGTAAGGTTTTGGCGAAGGGTGCTGTTAAAGTACAATTTCGCGACTCTGTTTCGAACCTTTTGACGGACGATATCGTTCAGTCCTCGCTCAGTGCAGTGAAATTCAACTTGATGAGGCGCGATGTAAATGAAGCAGCGTTTGCAAGTGATATTGAACTCGTGTATGTTAGTGCTCAATCTGCTTTTGTTGGTGAGTATATTTCTACTGTCGCGGGTACACTTGACATGCAAGTTAGTGCGTGTGATTCCTCAGACCCACCTGTATGTGAAGAAGTTCCCATCTCTGGATACACTGGTACAGTTATATCCCCTGGTAGTTTCGTCTCTGCTATGGCTGAGGTCGTCGGCGCTGATAGTACCTCCGAATTCAAAGTCGCTGAAGACTCGCTCGTGTATGTCTTTGGGCGCGACTCTCAAGGAAACACTTTGAGCACCGGTGGTGAAATTCTGAGCGCTAAATTAGTCCCCACGCTAACCACCGGTCAAAGCGAACTTCGCATCTCTCCATCTAACATCGTCGATAATGGCGATGGAATGTACACTATAACAGTACAACCAAAGCAATCTGGTGATTTCAAATTGTTGATCACAAGATCTGGAGCAGTTGTCGGTACAACAGATGAGACGGGCTTCCTTATCACTGTTGAGCCAGGAGTTGCTTCTACTGCGTCAACAGTCTCAGGAACTGGATTCGGATTACAGTCGACTGGCTACATCGTTGCCGGTAACGAAGCCAAACTTACCCTGATTGCAAGAGACGCCATTGGGAATGCCATTGTGTCAAGCGCAGATGAGTTCACGTATGAAATTTCTGCAGGTGGCTCGGTAGTTGATTTCGGTCAGTTTGCGTACGTTGAAGAGTCTGACGGCACATACGAAGCTACTTACACAATTGAAAAGTCTGGCGACTTGATCGTCGAAGTTAAGTTGCGCGGCGAATCTCTCCTTTCTGTACCATCTGGCGGTAAGGTGCTTCATTCGTCTGTATCTTTGAAGGACTGTTTGCTGTACGGAGATGCTTTGACTGCCGGAGTGGAGGCGGGTGTCCTCTCAACTCTGTCTTTAATCGCGAAGGATCAGTACGGAAATGTTGTAACTGACTTGCAAAACAGCGGTTTGTTCGAACTTAAAGTTGATACACTCAATAATCCTGGCTTCTTGCCGTTCGAAATCTCGGATGCCTCGATTGGCTTGTTAACGGTTGACTTTACTCTCCCCTCTGTTGACGTTGCGCCAGGTTTAGTGACTGTCGTATACGACAACGACTTGGCATTGAATCTGTACAAAAACTACGACACGAAAGAACAATTCTCCATTCAAGTTTATGTCGGACAGCCGTCCGCTTCTACTACTACACTTGTTGGAATTTCACCCACGATTCCGTTTCAAACGGACGTGGCTTCGACAGTTGAATTGTACGTTCGTGACGCTAATGGCAATGTGATCGGCGAAAGTGATGAGCTAACTGCAGTTCTTGATTCTTTGGCCCTGAACGTCTTCACAGTCCGAGGTCAAACTTACGCAGTTGACATCACTTTCACGTCAAGTAACGCCGTGAATGGAGATTACATCACTATCCTGAACTTCTCACCTCCTGCTGCGGGTTCATTGCGTCTCTCTCTTTACATTGATGGTTCTGAGGTGATTGACCCCACTACGGAGAAGGATTACGAGTGCACGGTGCTACCAGGTGCAATTGGTGCTCCGTACTCAACTTACTCAGGTGCCGGTATCTTTTCTGGCGCTATTGCTGGATCGGAATCTACGATTTACATTCAAGCTGCGGATAGAACCGGTGGTATTATCACAACTGATAAAAGCACTGATACTACAGCATTCACTCTAGAATTTGAGATTCTTTCTAATTCTGGCATATCGAATGCAACTGATAAGGCAAGCGCTATCTCTGGCGTTGAGGTTATCGGGCCGACGTACACTGGTGCTGGTACGTACATGTTCAAGTACATTCCGTATGACCTGGGCTATCCGTATTCTATGTACGCTAAAATTGCTACTGGTAATGATCCGATCGGCACTTCAGATGGTCTCTCCGGTGGTGAAACCGTTCAAGTCTACGATGTTGCCTCGACGCGTGAATCGAGTGCGGAAAAATCAGCAGCTTTGTTGGCCATCGATTCGGACGGTACTCTTATGCTGGGTTCGCAGATTCCAGTTGCAGGTTCAATTTTCTTTGAAACCGTGGCGGGAGAAGCAATTGTCTTCTTCATTCAAGAACGAGACGTGAATGGATTAGATGTCGCTTCGAATAGTGCCACCGCTCCGTCTGTTCAAGTATCTTCTGGCTTTGTGCCAACTGCTCCGACTGTTGTTAACGATGGTTCTGGCATATGGAGAGTCACTGTCAAGCCTGAAAAGTCTGGTGAAGTTCCAATCTTTGTTGCCTTCGATGGCGTGGAGATCGCGAACTCTCAAATGATTTTGACTGTAATCCCAGCGGCAACTTCGGCGTTGACGTCGACCATTGAAGGTACAGGTCTCGAGCCCGATGAAACGAATTTGGTTCGTGCAGGCCTTTCGTCAAAATTTTCCATCATCGCTAGAGATGCTTTTGGAAACTACGCCGAGTACGACGACGTCGCCGGGAACGACGAGTTCCACGTTGAAATTGCTTCTTCGGTGGAGTCGGAGACTATCGTTGTTGAGGGTATCATCACGAAGATTGATGGTAATGGTTACGAATACGAAGTTGAATTCGTTCCGCGTTACGTTGGCACAAACACTGTGAGTGTTTACCTCGGACCTGTTGGAGGTAAGTTGCTTGTTACCACGGCATCTGTCGAGGTAACGAACGGTGTGGTGAATGTGCAGGCCACGGAGGCGAGTGTTACAACTGAAGAACTTTCAGGAACCACTGTGAGTGCGGGAGACAGATTTGAGTTCAGTATTTACGCCAAAGATATATATGGCTACGATCACGCTACTCCAGCGCTCCTATGGGATGTTGAATTGATTCCCAGCGATGCTTTGAAAGCAACCGGTGCCACTTCAAGGACTGGCACCGTCACTGGATACTCTGGAACGAAGGAAAGCGGTGGTTACTCTGTAACGTTCACCTTGTACAAGGAAGGAACCTGGTACTTATCCTTGACTGAACGAGACGAGTCCGGTGGGTCAATGGTGTCGTCCATGTATGTTCCGATCACGGTTGTAGGTGGCACTGCGAATGTGTATAAAACGACGTTATCTGGTGGCATCGCATCTGGTCTTGTTGCTACTTCTACGGACCGAACGGTTTACATCACCACGCGAGACGTGTACGGAAACCTTGCATTTAGCTCTGGATTGCACCCATTCAGCGCGGATGATGAATTGAACGACTTTGAGATTACCATCGACCTTGATGAAATCGTACCCGAAGGTGCGGAGATTCAAGGATATGAATACACGAATAACGGCGCTGAGTACGTTTCGCCGGGTGTCTTCAAATTTACGTATTCGACAATTCTGCCGGGCACGTACTACATCCAAATAATTCAAAAGAAAGAAGCGATTGGTGATGGTTCAAATAAAGTCATCACCGTGAAACCAGTTCCTGCGCCTGTTGTCACGGAAGTGAGATTTGCAAACTCTTTGTCAACGATCCAAGTTGTGTTCGATGTGGAGACAGATGAGGCTATGCAAATAGGCGCATCTGACTGTTCGAACGTCCTTGCCACAGCCACGATCAGTCTTTTGGGTACGAACCCATTGTGTAAGTGGACTAACATTCCGACCGATGATGGCGCTGGCTCGAAAACTCACAATTATTTGCAAATTACGCTCGGATCGAACCCTACGGTGAAGCCACAAACGTCGCAGAACGCGGCATCGTTCATCACCTTGAAGCAACAAACCATCCGAACGAAGGACAGAAATTCGTACTTCGCCGTTGCGTCGACGGGTGTCCTTGGACCTCTCATTTACCCATCTGTAAAGGCCTCAATAACTGGTGTGGTCAGTGTTGGTACGTGCACTCCTCTCAACTTTGATGCGTTGAGATCGACTGGTGGTGGTGGTAGAGCCCTCACGTACGTTTGGAGAATTACCAGTACGCAAGATGTATCTAATATTGATATTTGCGAAGTTGACACAGCTAACAAGATTAATACTTGCACAGATAGTCTCTTCGTTCCGTACACGGACCTTGTGCCAGGCGGAACGTACACTGCTGAGTTACAAGTTACGAACTTTTTAGGAACAACGTCAACTGCGACTTTTGATACGGCAGTCGCTGCTGTTCCTTTGCCCAAGATTGCAACTCCGGAAGAAGTTACCATCTACGCTTCGGATCGCTTGACAATTATCTCGTACGTATCAGCTCCGGACACGTCTTGCATGGATTATCCCGAGAATTTGAACGCTCTCGAGTATTATTGGGAGTTCACAGCGGGATCCTTGCAAGTTGAATCTTCTGATTGGATTAATACGCGAGGGACTCCGGAACTTACTCTTCCTCCAAACTCTTTCGAACCTGGAGAAACGTATGAGTTGTTAGTTACGGCAACTATTGCTTCTTCCGGCAATACTGCTCAAGCTATAACATCAACAACGAAAGTGAATGTCGCTTACCGTGAAATTATCGTCGAGGATAGGCTTGGTGGAGATAGAATTGTTTCACCATTTTTGACAAACTCACTCGTTGCGTCTCCGTTTGATCCTGAAGACTCACGTGATGAGTCTGGTGTGGCTTATCCGTGGAGTTACTACTGGTTCTGCACGAAAGCATGTGAAATTCCTGATGGTGAATCGACGTGCGAACTGGTTGAGATCGCCGATGGTGCAGATTGCTTCACTGATGCGAGTGCTATGTTTGCGACTGACACTGACACCATATCTATTCCAGGGAGTGATCTACTTCAATATCTCGGAACGAATAACATGTACGAGATTGGCTGTACCATCTCGAAAGGAGTTCGCGGTCAGTCATCGCTCACCGGAAGAACGAAAACAGCATACGTCACGTGGACGAGTATCACGTCCGTTTCTGTAACTATCGGAGACGACGATGAAGATTACTTTCAAGGCGAATGGTCACCAACCAGAGGTGGTACACTCACGTGCGAGTCACCTTCCGCGACTGCGGCTGTCGCCTCGGGCGAAAGTGTCACTTATCAATGGGAACTCGTGTCTGGTTCTGTAGGATTTGCAGGAGGTAGTTTGGAATCTTTAGTCTCGACTTCTTACGGCGTAGAACCGTCTGAAGCTGTCAAACAAAGCTCATTGACTCTTGCGCCGAATACTCTCTTGGCTGGTTCCGAGTACACGTTTAAATGCACCGTGATTTTGGAAGCTTCGGGAACTACTGGTGAAGCAAGCCAAACGATCACAGTTGGAACACCGCCTTCTGGCGGCTTCTTGGAAGTTAGGTATAATGAAATGACTTCGACGATATTATGTCCGTCGGCCATCGATGGTTGCGAATGTGGAGAAGATTCTTATAAGTCCGTACCTGCTGCTGAAAATGTCGTTGACGACGCCACTCAACAGGAAGTCTTGCTTGTGGATTACGGCTTCGAGGATGGACAAACCGAATTTGAGCTTGTTGCAAAACAATGGTTAGATGGAACTACTGATTGTTCTACATCTTGTTTGTACCAGTTCGCTTACGCCCTCAGAGGTCAAGAAAGCGAAGAAACAGCCATTTCGGGTAAGGAAACGACGAACACGAAAATTTCGGGCTTCTCGTTGCCCTCGGCTGGTGATGGTGTGAACACTGCTGATATCATTTTGATTGTTTATGTTTACGATGAACAAGGAATGGCAACGAGGTACGCAACAGACTACTACTTGAGAATCAATCCTCTTGCAGCTGCAATTGTTGACGAGGATACTACTCAGCAAGTTTCCTGTAACTTGGTCAGAAAGTTGACGGAAGATGCGGAGCAAACTTCCACGGCTGCGATTTTTGGCGACTCGACCTCGAGCTCGTCCTCAACCCGCAGGCGTATGTTGGCAGAGAACTGGAGATCAATTGCAATGTCAGGTACCAAAGCTGAACGCAGAGCTAAGTTTGACGCCGAATCGATCAAAATTATTCAGCGTATATCGAACACGGAAATCACGGATGCGAAAGACCCGGCTAGGACCGCGAAAGGAAGAAAGGTTCGGGCGTCTGGCCGTAGCTGGTATGCGGCATCATCAGAAGTTGCGCAGACTTTGATTAACACTGATTTCAACGCTTACGTCGGAGCGAAAGACACAGCACGTGCTTTATCATTTATCAACGTCTGGGGTAAGACTTGGGGCGTTCCACCGGCTACTATTAGTGATCAACCAACTCCGGCACTTGCATGCAACTCTGTCGAGACGGAGTTCTTAGCCATGAAAAATCAACTCGTTCAAGAGTACTCACCGTTGGATCTCGCATCTTCTGTAGACGATGACTATCTCGAGAAGTATATTTGCTCCATGAATACTATATTATGGAAGCCAGGTGAGATTTCGAACGAAGCGTTTGACGTGTTGTTTAGCTCGGGGGCGACGTCTAAGATAAAGGGTGCGGTGTTTCAACATAGACTCTATGTGGACGGTGCGCTGAATGTGGACTTGCAGTTAACAGATGCTGCAAAGGTTTGCGCGGCTGAGTTTTTGAGTAATATGTTAGTGCAGGCGTACGTAGGGTGCCACAACAGTCCAATTATCAGAGACCAAGACAAAATGAACGATGTTATTACCGCAACTACGTGGCTTGGACAGGCAATTGCGGATACCTTGGTTCCCGGAGAAGACCCGGAATCTGTTGAAGCGTTCTATTTCACGGTGACTGGCTTCGCCGGTCAAAGACGTTCCCCAACTCAGATTCTTAGAAACGAACGTTCGACTGATTTGATGTTGACAGTACCGCAAATAACTAGCGACGTTACTGATGTGTCGGGTCCGCTATTATCCATGAATATTGACATTGATGACGATGGACCATGCTTTTCCGAGCTCGCTGGATTTACGTGCGGTAAGAATGTTACGTCTGATGACATCATTCGCGTCTCGTCGACTGTCTTCACAAAGACAACTTATTCATTGAGTGCTATGGATACGATTAATCCATTCTCTGCGAAAGTATTAATCGACGGTGGTGAGGAGCAATACGGTTACACGGCTATAGTTGTACCGCAGTTTGTGAAATCTGGAAATGGACATTTTGCGGAGCAAATAAAAGCGTTCAACTCTCCTGATAAAGGTTCCTTGAATCTCGGCGAGGATGCTCTCACAGCAATGATTGCATCCACACCTACTGCGATGTTGGACTACGCAATTGCCACTGATAACTTTGCGTACGCTGCTAGAATCCCCTCCAATGCGTCTTACTTTGACTTTACGATGCATAAGTCATGGGATCAAATTTTTGATGGTCAATCGAAAGATCGAGAAGACTACCAAACCGAAATTCGACAGTGGCCGTTGGGTGATGATGGATTCGGGGACTTTGTGACGGAATGGTCAGACTTGCCGAGGAAATGGAGCCCAGATAACTTCAATGTTACGGACTCTACTTCCATAAGAGGATTCTCTACTTCTTTATATTCCGCGCTCACGTTTGGACCGTATTTCGTGGAGACGGTTTATTACCCGCCGCCACCGACTATTTACTCTCCACCGCCGCCTGCGCCTCCGCTCTCCCCCCCGATGCCAGTCTATGTGGAATATGTCGAGGGTGACTTGGATAGATCGGTTGTGATTGTCCCCTCAATTGCTGTGTTGACCGTCTTTGCGTGGATGCTGTGGATGTTCTTCAAACGCCGACGCAACTTGCAGATGATGCACATTGATTTCATCGATGAGGACTACGATGGAGCCTTGGATGAATTTGATTCGAGCTCGAGCGAGGACGATTCAGATAACGAAGGATCTGCCAACACTGGAAGCGGCGGTGGTCTCTTTGGATTTGGTCGTCAAAGACCAGAAGTGCAAGAGAGGTACAACCGCTCTCAACGCATCAGGGCGCTGGAAGAACGCTTGCAACAAACGCAATCTCAATAAGAGTTGATTTTTCACATGCGATGATGATGAATATGATGAGATTTTCAGATAGCATCTTGATAACTTAGTACTCTTTTCTTTTTGTAATGATGGAATACTCGTTTGATGTACTCGTTGTTATTAGAATGAACCCAGCCGCAGAAGATGAACTTTTATTTATCCCTCTTTTATCGATCCCTCTCTGTCTCGTTTTCTCATCTCCCCATTTTCACTCCTTCAAAAACTTGTCTCTCCTTTCAAAAGAGCAAAATCTCTTCATTTTTGTGCCTCTCCAATCCACAAAGAAAGTATAAATTTCCTCTTCAAACAAAACATGTCGGATGACGATACGAACAAAGAAATGCCCCCCCAGTCGACGCGTTTTCTAGACTCTGATGACGACGACGACGACGACGAGAAGCGGCGGATGGGAGGGAACGGGAGAGAAGAAAATGATGACGAAGCTTTTCTCGCGAAGTATGATTCCGACGGCTACGGAGACGAGGCCGATCGGCAAGAATTGATGCAAATGAATGAATTGGATCGCGAAGAAGAGTTGGCGAAGCGGAGCGCAAAGTTGAAAATCTTAAAAGATCGCAAGCGGATTTTAGAGAAAGCGAAGGAGAGAGAAGAGAAGGAAAGGAATAAAGGGAGAGAAAGATTGCGACAAGGCGAAGACGAGAAATCGAAGAAGGCTCTGGAAGAGATTGGAAAGAAAGTGAAAAAGAAAATCGACGAAGCCGGGTCCTCTTCTGACGATTTGTCCTCTTCTTCGGGTTTATCCTACGATGACGAGGACAGGTTAGATTCAGAAGATGAGGAAGAAATGTTAGCGAGGAAGAAGAGAAGACGAACGTCGATGACGACGACAAAAGGGCGAAGATCGAAACAGAAGAAACCTTCCTCGACTCGAGGGAGAAGAAAAAGAGGAGGCGACTATTCAGACGACGAATCGAGCAGCAGCGGTGGATTTGGATACGACGATGATATGGATGTTTTTGAAGAAGCTACGGCAAAAGATGTGAGAGCGATCACACTTCCAAGATCAAAGTTAGAGAAGTGGATATCGGAACCTTTTTACGAGAGCGCCGTGGAAGGCGCGTTTGTTCGAGTGAACATCGGCTTGGATAAAAACAAAGAAAGTCGCTATCGATTGTGTCAAATCGCCGGAATCGCGGACGGATCATATCAAGGAACAACGCAAACGTATAGCTTAAAAGCGTACGAGTATAACGACGGCACGAACGCAAAAAAAGCCACGAAAAAGTGGTTGATTTTGCGTTGGGGTAGTCACGAGAAGACGTTTCGAATTTCAGAAACATCAAATCGCGTAGACGATGCGTTTGCTCGGGCCAACGATGAGAGCAACGCAACTGTGGGTGTCGGTAGTCTCATTCTCGATCACGACGATGAACGGTTCAAAAATTCAGAGTTCGGGAAATGGTACGAACACGTTAAGAAAACCGCGAAAAAATATCTTCCCTCGGTGGACGACTGCGACATCATCTCAAAAAAATTAACCGGCGCAGACGAATATCGATACACTGCTGAGGATGTTCAAAAAATGCTCGAGCTGAACAAGCAAAAACGAGGTGGGGTATCGACGAATTTCATCTTTGAAAAAGAGCAGATGAAGATGCAATTGGCGAAAGCCCGCGAGGAAGGAGACGTCGAACAACAAGAAAAGTTGGAGGAAGCCATCAAAGAATTGAACGAGAAAATCGAGAACAAAATAAACAAACGAGGCGGTAATCAAAAAGTCATGGCGGATATCAACAAGAAAAATGAGTTTTCAAACGCAATTAAATTGTCTCAAGCGGCGGTGAAACACATCAAGAAGGTGAAAGAGGGTAAAGATATTTCTGAAGACGATCCTTTTTCGAGACGTCCGACGCGAGTGACGACGTATTGGTCCATGAAAACAGATGGCGAGAACAACGCAAAAGCTGCAGCAGAGAAAGCTGCGAAAATGGCCGAAATGAATGCAGAGACAGCTGCGGCAGGAAACGAACGCAAAGAAGAAGAGGATGAAGAAGACGCGTTCGCGAACTACAAAACGATGAAGGAGAAACTTCGCGAGTCTTTGCATCACATCTCAAAATCGCACCAACTCGCGCAAAATAAACTCCTCAACATGAATAGCAACGGGATGAAACCTTCTTTAACGCACGCGAAAAGAGCCACGGAGCGCGATCCAGTTCTCGTCAGGCAAAGATTTGCCGCCGGGAGAATGAACGCCTCCTCGAATGGAGGATCGAAAGCGTTGGCTGGAAACTCTTTATCCGTTAAGGAGTACCTCGCTAGACAAGAGGCAAAAGGTGAAGCGTAAATAGTACACACACGTACCGTAACTATAGGTACACGGTTTTGTTCGTTGAGATCATATTAATACTGTAAAAATCCTCTTTTTTTCTCTATCATCAATTACACGCTACATAGCTCTCTTCTATAATTTTCTCTTCTTTTTCTTTTTCTTT
>Ga0115556_1000102_pt1 | contig 51464 bp, 51 predicted proteins | sample COGITO_mtgs_1104_5_FD_87282 | JGI IMG/M metagenome (GOLD analysis project Ga0115556, IMG submission 87282) | Pelagic marine microbial communities from North Sea - COGITO_mtgs_110414 | ecosystem: Environmental > Aquatic > Marine > Epipelagic | place: Germany:Helgoland, sampling site Kabeltonne... | reverse complement strand
CTGCTTCTGCTTCTGCTTCTGCTTCTGCTTCTGCTTCTGCTTCTGCTTCTGCTTCTGCTTCTGCTTCTGCTTCTGCTTCTGCTTCTGCTTCTGCTTCTGCTTCTGCTTCTGCTTCTTCTATTCCTCGTAAATCTTGGATTTTATTTTCGTGTGAATTATTGTCTGTTTTATGAATAAGACTACAATCTACTACTGTTGTTCTTTTAAATATGAAATAATTATTTAAAAATGATATTATTTTTTCAGAATCACTTAATTTATAATCAGATTTATCGATATTATTTAAATTGTATATTTTTTCAAAAGAGTCTATAGAATTTAATTTATATTTCTTACCATTTATGTTTGTTTCATAAGAATCAATACAAGTAAAACCATATTTATTCATAATTTGTTTAAAATAATTAAAATTAACCAGATATTCATCAATTTCATTATTAATAGAATCTTGATATACAGTTATTTTATATCCTAACGAGGTTTCATCGTCATTAAAATAAGTATTTTCATATTTTTTTTGTATATGCCATAATTTAACATCGTCAATTCTCAATTCATATAATTGTTTTTCATTTAATGTTTCTTTATCTAATAAATCAAAAACTTTATTACCATCGTAACATGTACCTATAAAATATCCATTTAATTTAATTGTATCACAACAATTTCTAGCGAAATTATGTAATGTATCTATATCTTTAAACATATAATGTAGAGCAAATTGTATTGAACCTATATCAAACCCTTTATTAAACATAGCATATTCTTTATTTAAATAATTATATTTTCTTATATCTTCTTTACCTAATAGAATTTTTATTATATCAGTGCTTATTTCATTATCAGAAAATGAACCATTGGAAATCGTTTTTCCTGTATTACCTTCAATAAATAAATATTTAGTATCGAAATTTAGTTTTTTCCTTATGTTTAAATATCTTGCACATGCTCCATCTTTTTTATTATTAATATTATCCTTAGATAAATCTATACCTAATACAAATTTTAATTTATTAAATAAATATTTTTGTATATCTCCACCTTTACCTACAGCATAATCTATTAAGCTATCGTTGTCTTTAGATACAATATTATATAATAGACTTTTTATATTTTTATTATGAAATTTTCTCATGTTTTCTGATTTACAAACATTATTTTTATTATAATAGTTAGAATCTTCATCAATATCTATTATATTAATTATCTTATCTTTATTAGTTAACATTTTTTTTGTTACTGGATTATGAATACTAAACCAATTTGAATTAGCTACATTAAACCCATTAGGATTTATTTTATCAAATCTAATCCTTAAAGGTATCCATCTTAATCTTTTATCATCTGTTATTATATATTTACATTCGACAATATGGTTATTATCGATAATCTCGTTTTCCAGAGTTAATAAATTACCATTAACATCTTTTAAAAAGTAACCAATATAAGCATCTTTATCATATGGATTACTTGGTATGAATTTATCTTCTTCTGATTGGTTAGAATCTATTTTTATATTATTTAATAATTGATATTGTGGTTCTATATCTGTTTTATTATAAATAACATATAATTCAACTTTTTTGTAAATATTTATTTTATCATTTTTAGAAATATTAATATCATTCTCATTTATAATTTTAATCTTAAAATCAATAGTATTTTGTTCAGGTGGTTTCCATTTAAAACTATTTCTCCATGTATATTTTTTATTCTTAATATCATCTTTATCATTTTCCATACCAACTCCAAGAGTTTGGTGTGTAAATATTAATCCATCGGTGTGATAAATAGATGATTTTTCATAATTAAATAATATTTTACAGTTATTATAAATTGTATTTTTTGCTCCTGTAAAATAAAATTTCTTAACTTCAAACGTTATATTTGTATTATATGGATTAACAATTTTTTCATTAATTTTATTCATAACCTTTTTTAATGTTTTATATCTATTATTTTGGAATTCTTTTTTTCTTATATCTATAGATAAATTTTCAAGAGTTATAAAATAAATATCAAATGCGGCGTATAAATTTATAATATTATTATGTTTATCTCTTCTAATAAACTCGCCGTCAATTAAGACACCTTTTAACGAATTATATTCATCTTGTATTTTTATACCAGTATAAATAATATCAACTTTATTAGTTATCAAATAAATATTATTATCATTTCCTATATACAATAAGTGTCTTTCTCCATCTGCTTTATCTGTTACACAAAAATTAGAACTAATATTTGGAATATTTGTATTTTCATTTTCAATTAAATTTTGTTGTTGTAGAGTAACTGAATTTGGTCCAATAAATACATTATTTTTACTAGCAAATAATTTTTTATATTCATCTTTAATAGTTTCTATATTTAGTTTTGTTATAGGAAATGAAGTATTCTGTAACCCCATTAGTATATATTTAATTCCTTTTTTTACATTTTTTTCAATAATAATATCCTCTATGTCTCTACTTGTTATTTCAAGCTCAATTTCATAACCTTCTTTAATATTAAATATATCTTTCAAATTATTTGAAAATTTTACAATACTAAAATCTATTTGAAAACCTATTAAATCTTTATGTATTAAACTAATTCTATTCATCAATCTATATGATTTTCTTAATTTATCCCAATTATAAAGTATATTTTTTATATTTTTTTGGTGTTTATCAATTATGATCTCGTTTGAAGTTACTATATTAAACATATAATTTTTATCTTTTAACTCTTTTATTTTTTCTTTTTTCATATAAGTAGAATTTAAAGGAATAATATCAGTTAAACAAAATGATCTTATATTGTCAAGACCGTCTATTTGAACTCTCATTCTTTCAGGTAATAAACATCTTAAACTATGATTTTCTTCTTTAATTTCAAAACCATAATTTAATAATACATTATAAACATTTTCAAACTCTTTTTTTTTTAATTTATCATTAAACCTTATTTCCAGTTCGGTCTTTTTTTCAAAGTCTGATATATAATTGTTTATATATGATAATAAATTACTCATTATATATATACATTATATTTTTGAATTTATATCAATTTTATCATAGTATGATAATTAAATATCACTTGATAGTAATCTTTTTTTAATTTAACATAAGATAATAAATTTAATTTATTATAAATTTCTTTTAATTCGTTTAATTTATAATAACTAATACATTTTAATGGTTTATTTATGTCATTTATTTCATATTTATTATCTAAATTTATTGGTTCAGTAAATGTATCGCTATTAAATAAATATAAAGGTTCATTATTATTATAAGTCATTTTTACAAAACATTTATCATTATACCATATAATATTTAATTTTAATATAAAACATATAAAATTTAAAGTCTGTAGATCTAAATTATTATCATTTAAATTATTTATTAATTTTAATTTATTTTTAATTTTTATAGGTTCTAATTTTTCAAGTATTTTTATTTTTTCAATTCTTTCATTATATTTATAAAAACAATCATTCTCGTTTATCTTATTAAAAATAATAAACGATAATTTATCGCGGATTTTTTTACTATCCTTTATATTGCGTTTCTTATTTGGATTTTTATAAAAAAAAGGTTTATATTTTTTTACTTCTAAAGACATATATAATTAATGATTAATTATTTAAAATGTTTTTTTTATTTCATTTATTTTATTCTCAATATTATTTATATCTTCTTCTTTTTTTAAAACATAATTTACATATTTTTCAATATTATTTATTATATCATTATTTAATTGTTCCATATATATAAATATTCCATTCTTATTTTCACTATATTTTATATCTTTTTGTTTTAAAATAATTTTTAATATTTCCTTATGTTCTTCTATAGAAAAATCATTAATTTTTTTTGTCAATAATTCTAAATTGTTCATTAGTTAATAAATGATTTATTTTTTATATAATTTCTCCAATGATAGTTATATATTCATCGTTTAATTCATAACGATTTCCTAAAACTTTTACACTTATTATTTGTTCTTCTTCATATAATTCAAAATCTTTATCTGAGTTATGCTCTCTACTAATGAACGCCATAATAGGATTATCATTATTACTGTATATTGCTCTTATACCTATCTTATTAATATTTTTAATAATAAAATTACAAATCATGTTATCATAAGGGGTACATATATCTACTTCATATGTTAAATCGTATATAATATCATTAGATTCAATTAGACCTGCTGAATAATTTATAATTTTACTTGAGTTACTTTTAACGTAACCTTCGTTTCTACACATACCTTCAATATTATTAACAGCGTAATTTTCAAAATATTGTTTTAAATTTTTACCCATAATATTAAAAGGAATACTAATACTTACTTTTATCAATTCTTTATGAAATATACTTTCATTCATTATTATAATATAATATATTCTTTATTTAATCAATTTTTAATAATTCGTTCATTATTCTTGAAATAAATATTATTTTATTTTTACCTTGATAAAAAAAATCTTTTTTTTTATTTTTATATATTCTTAATAAATATTCAATTATTATAGTAGATTCATTTATTTTATATCTTATGTCTTTTAATTTTAAGTTTTTTAAAATTATATCTTTATATAAATTGTCCTTTATAATATGATTTCTTTTTTTACTTATATCTATAAGTTTAAATATTTTTTTTTCTTTTTTATGACCTACGAATTCAATAAGTGATTTATAATTGTAATCATCTATTTCAAAATTTATTATTTTTTTTTTAAATTTTTGATAATTATCGCTATCTATATATATCCATTTATCATTATATTTTGAATACATTTTTAATTCTAAATCACATAACAATATATTGTTATCTATTTTATATTTTTCAAATAAATTATAAAATATTTTTTCATTTTCATCTAATGTTTTTTTTTTTTCTAAGTTATTTAATATATTAATTAAATTATCAGAATTAGTTTCCATATCAAATAAATGTTCTATAAGATAATAACGTCCTTCTTTTAATAAAATATTATTTATATATTTATCTTCTACATTTGACATTATTTTAATCATTTCGTTTAACTTTTCATCAATGTCTATAAAAAAATCATCATCATTATTATTATTTATATGTTCTACATCAATAGTAAAATGTAAAGGTTTTATATGATCATTTATTCTTTCATAAGTTGAAATATAAGGACTTTCAATATTATTTGGTTGGAATAACAATAAATCAGAAATTTTTATTATTTTACCTTTTGTTCCGTATTTATCTATAATATCCTGTTTTAATAAATAATCAATAGCATAATAAATATTATCATCATTGATATTATTATTAAATTTATATCTATCTTTAATATCAGCTATTCTGTATATATGTTTTTCATTAAATAATTTTTTTATATCATAAATTATAAAATCGTTATGTGCGTTGGATAACGAATATGTTGTATTATCTATTGTATCTTTTTCTGTTAATTCAATATTACATTCATAAGAACATTCTTTATCATAATCACATATAGAAGAATAAGGTTTGTCTCCTATATTATATTCTATAACTTTATTATTACTTAATTTTAATTTTACAATCTTATTATTTATATTATTAGAATTATTTAATAAACAATCAACCGACATAGATTTTATTATTTTATTTATTTTTCCTATTTGTATTGATTTAGTTTCTGCCATTCTATATAAATACATATCAATTGTCTCAATAGTATCGTTTGTTATCGCAGAATGTAAAAATATTTGAACGTTTCTTTCTTGATCATTTAAGTTTGTATGACTGCATTTTCTTTTTGCTCTACCTATAATTTGTTCAATCCTATTCATATTATACCAAGGTTCCATTATATGGACTTGTCTTATATTATTTAAATCTAACCCCTCTGTGCCTGTTTTTGTAATTAAAACAACCTTTATATTTTCACCATTTTTATTATTGTTAGTTAGAGCATTTATCTCTTCTTGAATGTTAGGTGAATATTTTGTATCCCCACAAATTATAGAATAATTCATTTTTGTATCTTTAATATTATCTTTCTTTAATAAATTATTTTTTTTTCCTCCATATCTATTAAAACCACATTCTTCCAATGATATAGCCAATGGTATTATACCCGAAGAAAGAAATTGAGAATATACTAAAATTATACCTCTCGAATTATTAATAGATTCGATGATTCTTTTAATTTTTATACTATATTTTCCTATTTCATTTTCCATAAAGATGTGATTTTTATTAATATATTCATATTGTATTTTTTTTCTTATTGTTCTCTTCATTGTTTTATTAAAGCCTTCATCACCTAATAGATATCCTTTTTCAGTAGGATATGTTATATTTAATAATTGTATTGGACTTAGTGCCAATGTGTAATTTAGTTCTTTTGATTCTTTATATTTATTATTTTTTTTTATGTAATCATAATAAAATTCTTGTTGAATATTATCTAATTTTGAAATATAAATATCTAAATGTTGTATATTATTTAGTAGTTTATCGCCATTATATTTTAACTCCGGTTGTTTGATATTTTTAATAGATGATTCGTTTTCAAATTCAGAAGGATATATTAAATGTGGGAAAGTATAAGGATTTTCTCCTCTTACATAAGATACATAACCATTCAATAATATTTTTAAATTGTTTATATCTTTTAAAGTTCCATCTTTTTTAAAAATCGCATCATACTTAATAGGTTCTCTGTTATCGTTCATATGTAATAAGTTTAATAGGGTTACAACCTCCGAATGGTCATTATATATAGGGGTTCCAGTTAAAAATATTACTTTCATTACAGGACCATTCTTAAATAATTTTTTAAACATATCGTAAATTTTTTTTTTGTCATCTGTATCATTTTTTCTAATATTATGTGCTTCATCAACTATTAACATACAATTCTCAAATTCTTTTTTTAATTTTTCTTTAATAACCTCATTATTAAATTTAGTAAGTTTATCAATTATATTTGCAAGTTCTAAATATCCCATAAAGATATAATTTTTTTTTATGTATTGTTTTATGCTTAAAATTATTTCTTCTTTACTCATTTTATAAGTATCTATATCATTTAACAATGAATTACCAATACATCCTTCTAAAGTCCAAACACCATTTTTATTTTTTAATTTATTTTTGTTAAATAATTGTAATTTAAAATTTTCTATTACATTAGGGGATGCTACTATAATAGTTTTTTTATATTTTGGATTATGTTCATTAAATTTCCTATTTTCTTCTGCAATACCTATAGAAGAGCACGTTTTACCACTTCCTAGACCATGAAATAATAATAACCCATTATAAGGTGTTTTATGTGATATAAATCTTTTAACAAATTCTTGATGTGATTCTAATTCGAAAACATCAGCACTACTACATGTTTTTTCATTTTTTTGTTTCAAATTAAATTCTTTTTTTAGTGTTATTTTTTTTTGAAATGTTTTAATATCATTATATACAGGGTATTTTATTGTTTCAATAGACATTATATATATTTTATATTATAATGTTATTATTTAATATATTATTAACTATTTTTATAATTTTTATTTTTTCTATGTTATATGGTCTTATGATTTTAACACATTCTGAATAAGATACCCATTTCATATTTCCTATTTCTGATTTTTGAAATTTTACTTCTTTTAAACTATCTTCATAATTCATAAAACCTATAAAATATTTATGTTTATAAGATTTTAAATTTGAACCTGTAAATATTTCTTCAAGTGGTAAAATATTTTTTATCATCTTAATATTAACATTATATCCTGTTTCTTCCTTAAACTCTCTAATGGCTGCTTCATAATCTGTTTCTTTATAATTTCTTCTTCCTTTTGGGAATCCCCATTCAGGGTTTTCCCATCCTTTTTTTTTAAATAATTCTCTATTATTTTTTAATATATATTTCATTTTCTCTTCATTTTTTTTATCATATATTTTGTCTGTTTTATTCCACATTTTGTTCCATAAATCTATATAAGATTTATGTAATATATTATTAATCTCATAAGTTGTCATCTCACTAAATATATTATTTATATGATACTTATTATTTTCATTATATTTACCTCTTAAAAAATCAACATATCCATGCGAATCCTTTCTTTGAACTATAAGATATTCTATTTTATCATTATATTTTCTATAACATATTACACCCAAACTAGTAATTGGTCTTTTACAATTATAATATAAATGACCATAATTCTGACAATTATTACATAATTGCATTTAATTAACTTATATTATAAATTATATTTATATTATAATGTTTAATAATGATATATTTTTTTCATTTATTTTTAGTTGTTGTATATATTATAATCCATCTAAAGTTAATAAAAAACAAATAAAACAATTATTCTATACTTTTCCTTTCTTTTTATCAAATATTAAAGACCAAAATATATTTTTTGAAACAATTGTTAAATATCCTATAACATCGTATTATGATAGTAGTAAAAATATGATACACTATAGTTATATAATTTATAGAGATTATCATAAAAAAATAAAAAAAAATTATTTAAATGAAATAGAATATATCTCTTATTATAATAAATTAATATATGAAAATAAAGATTATAATTATAAAACAAAAATAAATAATTTTTTATTTTTATTACTAATAATAATTTGTTTTTACTTTATATATGCATATTAAAAATATAATTATTATTATTACAATATTTTTAATATATGATACTTATTATGAAAATAAATATATTAATCAATTAAAAACCTATACAAAATATTATAAAATGATTGGTATAGCAATATTTGGTATAGGTTCATATGTTCTAATAAATAATGGAACAAAACAATCAAATTTAAAAATAATTGAGAACTTTATTAATTTAGTTCCTATAGATAAACAATCTAAAAGTTTGATAAAGCCATTTATTCAAGATAAAGAAATAACGTCTATTAATCGTATGAATAATTCAGGAAAAATAAATAATAATAGAACGTGTAAGAGAAGCGTAAGTGAGACAAAAAAAAAATATGTTGCATCACAACAAGAATGGAAATGTGGAGAATGTAATGAAAAACTTCCGGCATGGTTTGAGGTTGATCATATTAAAAGATTAGATAGAGGTGGTAGTAATGAAATTAATAATTTAGTAGCTCTTTGTAGAAATTGTCATGGTAAAAAAACAGCTATGGAAAATATGTTATAATATTATATGGTAGATATTATAAATGATTCGAAAATTTATTTTTTATATATATTTGTTTTAATATTGATATATTTAACGGTTAAACCTCTTAATTTTCTTTACAATTATAAAATAATTAATAGTTTTATTATTATTATTATTGTTATTTATTTAGTTTTATTTAAAATAAATGTTGCTAAATCATTGCAATATATAGGAACAATAAAAATTGTTATAATTTTCTTTATTTTGTTGATGGTTTTTCTTTATTTTACTGAGATAAATGTTAAACTAATCAAAAATCAATTATCTATATTAACGTTATATAATTTATTATTAATATTAATTATAGTAGGTGTTTATGGTCAGACTACTAAAGTAGGTAATATGTATCATATATCAAATATTTTATATTACATTTTATTATATATACCGTGTTTAATTTACGATACAATTATGTATATTATTGATGATTATAATAAAACAACAAGTAAGCCTGTTATATTTATAATTATAATTTTTTGTATAATGATATTTATCCATTTTTATTATTATTTAATAGATAAATATTATAATGGTATTTTATTAATTGATGAAAAAACATTATTAAATAAAGAGATTATTAATATTTCATTAAATGAATTGAACCACGAAATTATAAAAGAGAATTTTATAGATATTGAAGAAACCGAAAGAACTAAATATTTAGATTTATTAGAATATAATATCGATAAAATAGACAAGTATAATATTTATACATATGATGAAGAAGTAGAATATAAAAGAAAAAATAATATAAATCCTAAATATAAAGATTTAATAATAAAAAAAAAAAATGTATATGAATATGGAGTATCTTTTTGGTTATATTTAAATAGTGATGTTTTAGATAATATTAAACAAGAAGAGATTTTTATTGTTTCATTTAGCAATAATCCTAAGGTATATTATGATTTTTCTAAAAAATTATTAATTATTGATTATATACATGATAATACAAATAAAAAAATATTATATGTTGCGGATAAAATTTTATTACAAAAATGGAACCATATTGTATTAAATTATGTAAATGGTATTTTTGATATTTTCATAGACAAAAAACTTGTCTCAAGTAATAAAAATGTATCACCTTATATAGATGACAACTCAAGTTTAATAATTGGAAGCCCTACAAATAATAAATTATCAAGTATATATCAATTTAGATATTTTAAATATTATTTAGATAATAATAAAATAGAACAGTTATATAATTTTAATAAATTATTTAAATAGAACAGTTATATAAACAGTTATATAATTTTAATAAATTATTAATATAAATGGAGAGTTTTAACTTAAAAATTTTATTTCTATTAATAATTGTTTTATATTTTATATATTCAATATCAAATTTAAATATCAAATTGTTTTTAATAACATTGATTATAATATCTGGTATTTATTTATATAATATTGATTTATTAAAAAACAATAATACTTTAATAAAGTCAAAGACTAATACAAATGAAAAATCCGTTGTAGATACTAAGACACTTATTGTTAAAGGAGAATATACAATATCTCTATGGATTTATATAGACGATTGGAATTACAATTTTGGTAAAAAAAAGGAAATTATTAAAAGAATAAATAACGTAAAAGGAACATCTAATCCATTAATATACTTAGATTTATATGAAAATAATTTAATAACGGAATTTAATACAAAAGGGACTAATATTTTTAACGAAGATAGTTATCACGATGCAATACAATATTGTAATGATACAAGTTCTAATATTGTATCTGATAATGTAAATGTTGATGATATTAATAAATTGACTTGTTCATTAAACCCTGATAATGATAAATACGAAATAAAGAAAAAAGAAAAAGGTGTTAATTGTGTAAATGGATTTTATAATTGCTTAAATGACGTTCAAACAGACATTTCTTGTAATAGTGATATAATATACGATACAATAATAGAAAACATTCCTTTACAAAAATGGTTTCACGTTTCTTATTCATTTGGAAATAATAATGTAGATAGTTATCTTAATGGAAAACTAATAAATACAAAAACATTTAATGGTGTAATATTTACAGAAGAATATATAAATTCTGAATTCATTCTTTGTGATAATGGTGGATTTTCAGGACATATTAAAGAATTCAAGTATTTCAATAAAGTTTTGTCTCCCCAAGAAGTATGGGATTTATATAACAAGGAACACTCCAGTATATATATAAATTCTATTTTAGATACATATAGAGCATCTGTCACTTTTTACGAAGATAGTAACGAAAAAGTTAAATATTATATAACTTAATTATATATATGTCTTCAAGTAATGTATCCAAAAATATTAAAGAAATATTAACAGACCAAAAAAATAAAATTGAAAAAAATGTAAAAGATACAATAAATGATGTCAGTGTTTCTCTAAAAGATAATGTTAAAAATCCGCAAAATATAAAAAATAATGTTTTAGGCCGTATAAATAATATAAGAAGTTATTTTAAACAAAAAACAGAAAATATAACTAATACTTCTAACAATTTTATAACAAATACTTCTGTTATAACTAAATTTTTTATTTTATTTTTTATTTTATTTTTATTTTATTTAATATTTAATTTAGGTGTATTTTTAATAATTAAATATTTTAGTATAAAACGTAATCCTATCATTTTAAATGGTAGGATAAAAAGTAATGAAGAAAAAATAGTTTCAACAAATCCAAATATTAAAGGTTCTATACCAATTTTACGTTCTGTTAACGAAAAAAACGGTATTGAATATACTTGGTCTTGTTGGTTTTTTGTAGAAGATATGTATATTAATGAAAATGTAAATAAAAGAATATTCTCTAAAGGAGTTAACACTAGAAACCTTAATGAATATACAAAACTAATAAACAATTCACCTGGTCTTTATATATCTGAGAATTCAAATAAAGATATGAATAATTTAAAATTTGTATTTAATACTTACAATGATATGGATAATTCAACATTTGAACCATATGAATCATTTGATATTAATAATATTCCAATAAAAAAATGGGTTAATGTATTATTTATATTAAATAATAAAAGGGTTGATGTTTATATAAACGGTATATTAAAAAAAGTTCATCATTTAAAAAATATACCTCGACAAAATTATTACGATATACATATCGGTGATAAAGAAGGTTTTGTTGGGTATATTTCAGATTTAAAATATTATGATTATTCTTTAAGTTATTCACATATTCAGGATATATTTATAAGTGGTCCCAAAGATAAAGATATAGATAATAAAAAAGATATTTTAAGCGATAAAGCACCAATTATGTCTATGGATTGGTATTATAAATAAAATTGATATGATAATTTATTACATATAGGTTTAATGATTAACCCGTTATTACAATTAAAAAATAATATACTTAATGCGTCCTTACAATTAAATATATCTAAAGAAATTGGTTATTATAATTATTTTGATTATAAAATAGAATATATAAATATATATAATTATAAAGTTATATTTTATTATTATAAAATAATACCATTTTATAATTTAAATTTACCTAATGATATTATTAGAAATATAATTAAATATTCCAAAGAATATTTTAAAATAGAATTTAATATATATTTAGATAACAATTACCCTTGTATCAATAATTATATATATATCGATAATATCGAATCTAATTATATTCGTAATTATTATAATTATACGAATATAATTAATAATTTTAAAATACTATATAAATTAAAAAAAATATACAAAGTTGAAGACATTATATTAAATTTACATAATGATATAAAAGTGTTATTATAAATCAGTATTGTTCTATGTCTTTTAATTCATTTTCATTATTTTCATTATTATTTTCATTATTATTTTCATTATTATTTTCATTATTATTTTCATTATTATTTTTATTCCGTTCATATTTTTTACATTTACAAATAATATAATCTATAATGTTGTCTCCATTTGGTATTATAGATATTTCATCATCACTAACAAGTCCTTTTGGTATATCTAATAATGTATTATCAACTATACATTTTCTAGATAAAGCAGATTGTTCCACTAATTTTATATAATCACTGTATTTACTATTTAATAAATATAAACCATCACTACCTCTTTGACATCTAGGTAAATTTAATATTTTAAATAATTTTAATGCCAATGAATGAAAATGTTTACTCATTTCTAATTCATTTTTTAGTCTTTCGTCAAGATGTAAATATAATTTTATTGAAGTTAATACAGTAACTGTCATACCAATAAAACAACTTATTATACTAATATATTCTTGTTTAATGAATCCTACAGCACCCAATGAGAACGAAGAACCAAAAACGGAAATTATAATTACAGGGATGTCAAAATATTTAGTATAACTCTTATATTCATAAAAAATTCTTCTATGTCTATTTGACAAAATTATAGAATTTATTCTCATTTTTTCTAATATATCCTCTATTTCTATGCTCCAATTACAATTATTATCCATATTAATATATATTTATTTAAAGAATGATGTAATCATTTGGTTATTGTTTTTTAAATTTTTACCAATTCTTATATATTTTTCAAATAGAATTTTTTCTACTTCTTTGTCTTTCATTACTTGTTCTTTTTTAATATATTTATCATAATCTATATTATTTTTTATTGTTTCAAGTTCTAATATAAATGATGGCTTTCTTCTTCTAAAATCTTTCATATCATATAAAACTAAACTGTAAATTTGTATAATTGGTTTCATAATTTGATTTGTAATATAAAATCCATAATCTATTTTTTTATTTTCTTGGTTTATAAATTCTGGGGTTTCTATACGTTCACCTTGTAATTTGCTTTTTTTATTAATTATGTATACATAAGGTATTCTGTCTCCTGGTGAAGGTTTGTTTCCTGGATTTCTTTCACCTATACGCTTTGATAATACGGCGTGTGCTATTTGATCGGGATTTTTGTAAAATGACCTTAATGATTTAGTTATAATTAATTTATCAATATTAACTTTCTCATCCATTAAATTATTCAACATTTTGTTTAGAAATTCAATTGATTTATGAATATCTTTGTCTTTCATTAAAATATCAATAATACCACCGTATATATCTTTCACAATTGGAGCATTATCACGACGTTTTAGAACAATACCCATTGATTTTCTTTTACATTTATTTGGGTCATCCTCGTAAAGCATGCCAACATATCTCTTTTTAGATAATAAACAAAATGGCATAAATGTTTTCTCATATTCTAAATCATGAGGTTCTTTTAAAAACTTGGTCGCCAATTCACCTGCTTCTTTAGCTAAATCAATTGTTATTTCTAATGCCTTTTTATTATTAATCGGCGTTCCGTCTATTTCTTTCAAATTAAAAGTAAAGAATACTGAATCTGTATCTCCATATATATATTCAGCATTGGTTTTTACCCTACCATATTTACAATCTACTTCCGTATCTCCGTATACATTTTCAATTAATTCTTTTGCATATATTAAAAGTTTTCTACCTGTTGCTGTTGTAGACGCGGCAACATCCATTTCATAAAATGAACTGGTTTTTGCTCCTGTTTGACCATATAAACTATTTGCTGTAATTTTAATACTTAATTGTCTTTTATCTAAAATATTTTGTTTGAATGGATCTTTTTCGTTTTTCATATCTTGTTTTGTTTTTTTTCTTGCTTCTAATAGTTCTTGTAAAATAGATGGCATAACTGCTTTTTGATTGTCAGGAAACTGCGCATATCTACAAATTTTATACCCTGTTAATACTTTTTTAAAAGCAGAACCCCCTGTTTTTATATATTTAAATGTATCGTATTTAATATCTACATATTTATAATTAGTTAGATTGTCATATTTAAATGTTCCGTCGCTATTTAATTCTCCTTTTATAATTGGATTACCATTTGGATATGTTTTTAATTCATTATTTAAATCATATTCTTTTGTCCATACCTTACTATCGTGTGAAATATTTTCACTTATAATAGATGAAGGATACAATGATCCATAATCTACACAAGCTACAGGATTATCTAAATATAAACCACATTTTGGTTCTAATACAATAGCTCCTTCAAAAGCATCGGATTCATAACCCTTTGAAATCAAAGGCATCAATGTATCTTTCTCTCTACATTTTTTTGCAATATAACTTGTCAATTTTATCCCTTGTCCTCTCATTACTAAATAATTAATAGGAACGCTACATAATTTACTCATCTCTATAAATGTTGTTAATACATCGACTTTTTGAAATATTTGTTGAACTAAATTACAATCTTGAATACAGTATTTAGCTATTAAACCTCTTTCATCTGGTCCTTTTTTAGTCATTTCAAAAATATCCTTTGGGGTTACATCGTCTTTTGCTAAACACCATGTAAATTTATCATTTATCTCTATATTACCCTCGACTATAAATCCATCATTTGTAAATTTAATTAATTTAAATTTTTTACCATCTAAATATAACTCAGTTGAATGATTTTGGATTTCAAAACATACAAAAGAGTGTAATTCCAAACCTTTAATATTTTTAGTAATTATAAAACATTCGTTCTCCTTATTTTCGTAAGAGACAACATAATCACTAATTAAATACCCTGATACTGAATCTAATTTATAGGATGATAAATTATATTCTTTTCTCATATGAACTAATAGATCTATTTGCAATCGTCCTGTCATTTCAATCATTTTTAAATTATATGGACCTGAAGCCAATACAATACTTGTTTCATATAATTCTGTCGAATATTCGTTATTTCTACCTAAGTCCATAAATTCGTCTACACAATCCAACTGATTAGCTCTTTCATACATAAATGGATAATCAAAACCAAAAATATTATATCCTATTATAATATCTGGGTCTTCTTTTTTTATAACTTCTTTCCAAGCTAATAATAATTCCTTTTCTGTATTGTATGACTCTATTTTATGTTCGTATAATATTCTATTCGTATTATTTAAACATACACAATGGTTTAAATAAGGTTTCTCTTCTCCATAATTAACAAATGTCGAACCTATAAATGTAACCTGATCTCCTTGTAATTCAGGAAAAACATTATCTAATAAATCCATTAAATGAGATATTTTAGAAGGGTTATCTATATCTTCGTTAGATAACATACTAATAACATCTGGTTGTTTTATTTTTTTAATTTTAATATTATTATCTTCATCATTAAAGTATTTTTTTAATTTATTTTCCACTTGTATAGTTGTTGTAATTTTTTTAGTGTAAAACTTAGTTAAATCTATAGTAAAATCATTATATTTATAATCTTTTTTAGTATAACATTTATCAATTATAGTATTATTTTCAAATGAATATACATTTTTTAATAAATTAGATAATGTATATTTATAATCTTCTTTATTTATTTCGTTATTTTTCAAATAATATACAATATCATACGCTACCTTTTTATAATCTTTTACAGCCTCAGGAAAATCTCCATGACTACTATTTGCTTCAATATCAAAACTACATATTTTATAAGGAACTATATCATCTACATCATTTAATGGGTTTATATTAGTATAGTCACATAATACTTCGTATTTACAATTTGTTTTCTTTTTTTTTATTACAGAATACCTTTCAATCACTACCCACCCAGATGGACTTAATTCTTGAATATGGAAAAATCTTAAAATAGGAGGAATAAAAGATTCATATAATTTAGTGTTTGTAGAACCAAACATGTATCCAGAATTTAGTTTTTGAGTTTCTTTATCATAATATAATGTTTTAATTTTATGAATAAACATCATATTTTTTGTTTCAATATATATAAAGTTATAGTATTTTCCTGAATCAAAACCATATAATTTTTTTTTTTTTACAAGTTTATAATTTACAATATTTTCTCTAGCTTGTAATGCTATAGAAATATCATCATGTTCTTTTAAGTGTTCGATAAATTCATCTGTTTTTTGTTTAGTCCATCTATCTGATACTAATATATAGACAAATGGTTTAAAATTTTTAACCTTTATTGAATATGTATCACGATTTTTATCTATACCATACATATTAATAGAATATAAACTGGTAGGTTTTTCATTTACTTTAAAATCTAAAAGTCTAAGTTTTAACACCATTTATATATATATATATATATATATAAATCAATTTTACATTTTATCTTATTACATTTTATCTTTTCTTATTTTATTGTTTCTTATTTTTTCTTGGTTTTTTTTCTTGGTTTGTTTTTTCTTGGTTTGTTTTTTGGTTTATTTTTTGGTTTTTTTCTTGATTTATTTTTTCTTGATTTATTTTTTCTTGATTTATTTTTTATTGATTTATTTTTTTGTCCGTTATTATTATTTTTTGCATTGTCCTCAGCTTGTATGTATTTATTATTAGAAGATAGTAATTGTACATTTGGATTATTTATTACATTGTCACGATTTTGTTTGTATGTATTATTTATTACATTGCCCTCAGCTTGCATGTATTCATTATTTGTTGCATTGGTTAAGGTTTGACTATATTTATTATTAGAAGATAGTAATTTTCCATTTGGATTATTTATTACATTGTCACGATTTTGTTTGTATTCATTATTTGTTGCATTGGTTAAGGTTTGGCTATATTGATTATTAGAAGATAGTAATTGTCCATTTAGATTATTTATTTGTCGGTTTTGTTTATTTAGATTATTTATTTTTTTTTTTACTATTAATTTCATATTATTATTTATAAATTTATTTAGACCTTCTATACTTCTTTCACCCATGTAATTATTTTTCAATTTACCATTAAGTGTGCTCATTATGGTAGGAAATCCGGTAACATTATTTTTTATTGGATGGTCAAATTGTTCTAAATAAGAAGCTTCGATGTCAATAATCTTAATAGGATTATTTTTATGGTGTTTCTTAACCATTTCCCATTTAGGTTTTAATTCTATACAATGACCGCAACTCTTGTGATGTATTAAAATGATACACATGTTGTCTTTATTTATTTCATTAGTTATTTGTTTTATATCATCTTTATCAGTATTCATTATAATATATCTATATATTATATGTTGTCAATATACAGGTATATATTATATTTTTTATTTATTTTGTTGATTAGTTTTTGTATATATTTATCAATTAAAATAATTAATAAAGAAACCTTTATAGATGGTAAATGTCCTACAACTATGATAAAGGATGGAGATAGAATATTAATTTATGACCCTAAAAAGGCAAAGGTTCCTGGGGTTAATCCGATTATAATGAATAATTTAGAAGAATATAAAGAATTTGTAAAATGGCAAAATAAAAATAATTTAAATTGTCCTATTTTATTTTTAGAAAAATCTTTTGATGTTCAAGGTAATGAGATGTATGACATAAAACCTAATAGAAATATAGATATACCACAAGGAGCAATGAATCATTCATTACCTAGTTTAGATAATATAATTAATTCTTTTAATGAAGAATCACCTTCTGCTTATGATAAAGATAATCAAGACATAGGTAATATAGGAAATCAAGATATTATTACATACCCTAATTCAGAAGATTTAGACCCTAAAAGTTATATACGCAAATAATGATTTATATTTTCTATTATATTTTTTTTATTTTTTTCTCTTTATTATCCTTTATATATTTAAAATTTTCTAATAATCGTTCATCTTTATTTAATTCACATATAAAATTATTTATATTTCCATATTTATTTAATATAATATCACTATTTATTTTACTAATACTGGGTATTTGACATAACATATATTCGCTAATATTATCCTTTGTTATATTAGAACTTTTTTTTTTTAAAATAGAATTTTCAATTGTTTTATTACAACCTATTTTTTTTCTAAATTGTAATATAAAAATTGCTGTCTCTCTTAAATTATTTGTTGTTATTACTTGCATACCTTTTTCATACGTTATAGTAAATATACAACTTATTAATGTTTCTTTTTTTATTCTATTATTTTTATAATTATTTATATTACCTTCTATAAAATAATATATTTTCTTTCCTTCTTTTTGTGCTTCTTGTAATCGTAACCCTTGTTCTTTATATCTACCATCAATAATACTAGAAGCTAAATCATTTAATGTTTTTCTTTCAATAATAATATCATCAATAATAATATCCCCTAAATTAAGTTGCTCTATAATTAATAGTTCTGGATTATTATTTTCCAAAATGATTTTAATTTCCTCTATCAGGTCTCTTTCTCTACAATCAATAACAATAGACATTATTATTATTGTTATTGATTATTTAAATAGCATTACTATATTAATAATTAGTACTCTTGGTCGACGAAGAACAGCCTTTTGGACCAGCACCACAACATTGTAACAACGCTTTTCCATTTAAAGAAAAATATAACCCGCTAGGTGTTTTACTTTTAAGTATTTTACTTGGTATAGAAGAAAATTCCCAGCTATTCACAAGTCCAGCCTCTTTATTACCTGTTGAACAATTATCAGTGTGATTTATAATAGAATCAATATTTTTCTTAATTCCCATATATATATATAAATATATTTTATTTAAAACTTTATTATATATTATATTAAATGGAAGAATATATAAATCCGTATAATGAAAAAAATTGTGAAATTAAAAAAGAAGACATTATTGTTATATTAGAAAAATATCATGTATTTTATGAAATACATGATATGGAAATTTGGAAAAGGGCTTTTGTTAATAGCTCGTATGTTTATAATAAAGAACTAAAATATATAAATAATCCAAAAAACTGTGTAAATCTTAAAAGTAAATCAAACGAACGACTTGAATTTATTGGAGATGGAATTTTAGAATTAATAACTAAATATTATTTATATAAACGATTTCCTAATTCGGATGAAGGTTTTATGACAGAAAAAAAAATTTGTCTTGTTAAAAATGACCATATAGGTAAATTATCTTATAAATTAGGGTTACATAAATGGTTATTATTATCAAAGAATGCTGAAGAAAAAAAAAATAGAACAAACTATAAAAAATTAGGGTGTTTATTTGAGGCTTTTATAGGTGCTTTATTTTTAGATTCTAATAATATTGATATTAATGATATTAATATTGAAGATAATTATTTTAATATTGGTTATGGATTTCAATATTGTCAATTATTTTTAGAAAATATTTTTAACGAACTTGTTAACTGGGAAGAAATTTTAGAAAATGACGATAACTATAAAAATATTTTCCAAGTTAAAATTCAAAAAGAATTTAAATGTACACCCATATACTCTATAATTTCACAAGACGAAGATTTAAGATATACTATGGGTGTATATTTATGTATAAATAATATTTTTCTTAATAATAAATCATTAAATTATAGTAAAAAATGTAACTTCGATATTATAAAAAAAATGTCATCACCTATAATTTTTTTTGGTTCTGGAAATCATAAGATAAAAAAAAAAGCAGAACAACTTGCTTGTCTTGAAGCATTAAAAAAAATAGAATTATATGAATAAGAATTATATTGTATTAATTTAATGAGCTTAAAAATATATCAAGAAAAAACATTAAATAGTCTTGATATAAACAAATTAAATGATTTTATTAAAAATATAAATTCGGTATATAATATTTATCTACCTCCTAAAAATGTTTTATATAATGGTAAAGCAAATCTTATATCTGAAAATTATAATATTTATTATATAGAACCTGAAAAAATAAAAAAAGAAGTTTCTATAATAAAACCAATTCAAATACAAGAAGATAATGATATTCAAATATATAAAGAAGATATAGATACAGAGAATGTAAACATAGAAGATATGATAAAAGATTTTCCTTTATATAAGCCAAAAACATTAGACATTAATAAACAAACATTTTATCATTTAGATGATGGGGAGGTTTTAAAAGATATTAAAAAAGATATTATAGGAGATTTAAATAAAATAAAGGCAAATGAAAATGATAATTTTTGTTTTAGAGGTACAAAGAGTGATTTTGAAATATTAAACCATCAAAAAATAGTACAAAGATATTTAAATACATATACGCCTTATAGAGGATTATTATTATATCATGGGTTAGGTTCAGGTAAAACATGTAGTTCTATAAGTATTTTAGAAGGTATGAAAGAACAAAATAAAATTTTTATAATGACACCAGCTTCTTTACAACAAAATTATAAAACACAATTAACATTTTGTGGAGATAAAATATTTAAATTAAATAATTATTGGTATTTTTATAAAGTTAAGGAAAATGATAAAGAGAATTCTATTAAAAAAATTATAAGTGTAATTAAAGGTTATTTGTTTTTGAAAATATATGATAAAAATAAAATAATACAATTAATTGAAAAAAATAAAGGGTTTTGGTTTATTAAAGAAGAAGAACCCAATTATAATTCATTAAATTCTGGAAAAAAAATACAAATTACAGAACAAATTAAGGTATTAATGAGTATTAAATATAATTTTATAAATTATAACGGTCTTACTTTAGAACGTTATATTAAAATATTTAAGAAGGATGATATTAATCCTTTTAATAATTCAACAGTAGTTATTGATGAAATTCATAATTTGGTCAGTAGAATTATAAATATATTAAATACTTCTGATAAAGATAAAAATTCATCAAGTAAAATGATATATTACGATTTAATGAAAGCTGAAAATTGTAAAATAGTAGCATTAACCGGAACACCTTATATAAATCACCCTTGTGAAATAGGTGTTTTAATGAATATTATTATAGGTTATGTGGTTGTATTTGAATACGAATTAAAACAGAATTATAATTCTAAAGTATTAACCGAATATTTGAATGAGTTAGATACAATTGATATTATTGAATATAATCCAAGTAAAAGGTATTTGTATATAACAAGAAATCCTTATTTTTTTAAAACCTTAGACAAAAAAATACATTATGATAAATCTATAAGTAACTTGACCAACTCAAAATATAAAGATAAAATTAATTCGATATTACAATCAAACGGTGTAACGTTTAAAGAACCTACTATTAATTATTACAAACCTTTACCCGATATAAAAGAAGAATTTGAAAAGAAATTTATTACTTTTAATGGTGAGAAAATAATAAATAATAAAGAATTATTACAATATAAATTAATAGGTAGGGTATCTTTTTTTGGAGACAAAAAGTCTTTAATGCCTTCATTAGTTAAAACACCTGACGGCGAAGATATACATTTACAAATATGTAAAATGAGTGGTTATCAACTTAGTGTTTATAAAGATATACTCAAAAATAATAAGGTTTCTAATAAAGATTCAAGTTATAAAATTTTTACTAGAGCTGCGTGTAATTTTACATTTTTAAATGACGACGAACGTCCTAAACCGAACGCAAAAGAATATACAGAAGAATTAATCGACCTTAAAGAAGGATATTATAAAAATGTAACAAATGTTAGCGAAAAAGATGAAGATTATGATAATGATTATAAAACTTTATTATTAAGATTTATGGATAAGTTTAAAAATATAAATAATAAAATAAAATATTTCCATAATGATATTACGAATTATATAAACGTAGAATTTAAAAAAGATAAAGATAATGAATTAAAAAAATTCAGTAATAAATATTATAACATACTTAAAAATATTGTTACAAGTGATGGTTGTCAATTATTATATAGTAATTTTAGAATGGTTGAAGGTATAGGTTTAATGAGGGAATTATTAAAATATCAAGGATTTTTTGAACTTGTTATAAAAAAAGAAGGTAAATCATTTAATATTGAATTAGTTGGTGATTATAACAACGAAAAATATAAATTAGACCCTTTGGGATATATACAAAAAAATGTTTTTGCTTTATATACCGGTTCTGAAGATGAAGAAGTAAAAGAAATTATTAGGAATTTGTATAATTCTAATAATGATAAATTACCTCCTGAAATTATTGGAAAATTAAAAGTTATCTATAAAAATGTTAATATATATGACAATAAATATGGTAATGTTATTAAATTGTTAATGATAACATCATCCGGAGCAGAAGGTATTGATTTAAAAAATACAAAAACAGTTCATATTACAGAACCTTATTGGCATAATGTTAGAATAGAACAAGTTATAGGAAGAGCAAGACGAATATGTAGTCATGCTCTATTAAATGAAAGTGAAAGAACAGTTAAAGTATATTTATATATATCTTCAATAGATAGCGAAAATGTAAAGGAAATAACAGCAGACGAAACCCTATATAATATTATGAAGAGTAAAAAAAAATTATCTGATAGTTTTTTGAATCTTCTTAAAGAAGTATCGATTGATTGTAATCATAATTGTTATACATTACCTAAGGGTAATAAAATACGAACTATAGAAAAAAATATAGATGAGATTGTTAATATAAAAAAAATAAAAAAAACTATATCTTGAATACTATAAAGTATTGTTAAAATTTTTATTGAATGTATCTATTGAATTAATACGTTTTTTTACTGTATTATGTGTGCATATTTGATTTTTACATAATGGTAGATTATAAGGACAATCCTTATTTTTTTTACATTCTAAATAATTCATGTTATTTTTATAATGTTTAATATTACTAATTAAATCCGTACATACACCTGTTTGTAAATTATCTATATTACCTTCACATATTGGTTTATTTTTGGGACATTCGCTATCACTCTTGATACCATTATTAGTTTTACATTGTATAAAAAAATCTGTTTCATTGGGTAATACATCATCATTATACTCTGATATAAAATTTGTATTATAATTTTCTATAAATTCATGAGGCATGGTTTTTTTATAATGTTCCTTTATAAATGTTGACTTTTTAAGTTCGGTGTTATATATTGTGTTGTTTTCTAATATATGATCGTAGGTTTTTACTTTAACATTATCTAAATTTATTTTATCGTTTATTATAATATTTTCTTCTTTCATACATTTTGTTAATAATCCATCACATTCAAATCTACCATACATATTATAAGTCAAGTCTCCTAGAAAATTATTCGTATATTTATTATAATTAGTAACTTTTCCTATATATTTTAAGTCTTTGCATTTTATAGTTTTAACTTCATCATTACTTATTATTTCACACATTTCACAATTATTTTTATCATCACAATTATAATTTAATTTTTCATCTTTATTATAACACGTATTGTTTCTTCTATAAGGCGAATCAATAGTACAGTTTGTGATATCATACTCAAAATTGTTATTTATTATATCTGATGATATATTTGTTTTCCATAATTTATTTTTATATAATACTATATCTTTTTCTAATATGTTTTTATATTTATCATAATTAGGACGAATTGGTTTAATTTCATAATTATTATTTTTATATTCTTCTAAATCGTTATAATAACTTGCTTCTTCTTCTGTCTTATATTCTTTATCATTAAAAACCCATGACATATTATTTTTGTAGACATTTGGTCTATAATACGAAGAACCTTTTATATCTTCTTTTCTGTTAATTTCTATATAGTCTTCTAATTTTACATAAGAAAAATTATAGTTATTATAACTATTACCATGTTTAAATGATTCTTCGTCGTCTATAATTATGTGATTACCAAATATATCGACGAATTTTAAATCACCATTATAACAATATTTATATTCATTCATACTACATTCTATTTCATTTGTATAACGATCTATATATGTTTTATTATTTTCTTCGATGTTTGTTATTGGAATACTTTTATTATCATAATCAATATCTAATATACCACCTTTATAATTATTTATTTCCTCGTATTCTAAATGGGGAATAAATCCTTGTTTATTTTTTTTTATTATAAAAATAATTATTATAAAAATAATTATTACAAATAAGAATATAATTATCATTTAATATTTAATTATATTATAGTTTTATTAAGAGTTATTTTTATTTTCAATTAAATTTATATTATTGTTTAATAGATTATCTAAAAATATTTCTATCTCCATTTTATGTTTTTTTAAATTTTCTATAGTCTGGGGTTCGTAATTTTGTATTAAACTAAATAGATAAACTATAAAAGTATTAGATTTTAAAAAAGATATATTTTCTTTGTTCAAAATATCAATTGAAGCCTTTTTAAACAAATCGTCGATATCATTATTATCAAGGTTCGTATTATTTGTTTTACAAATTCCGTAATTTTTACCACATTCGTAACCTACACAATTCTCTCCTTCGTTGCATACATAATCTGAATATTTAACATCATGTAATGGTTCATTAAAATTTGATATACATAAACTATTATTTTGACTATGTTCTTTTTCAACGATTCCTTTTATTAATATTATTTGTAATCTTGTAAAATAAATATCTAAAAATGGATAAATTTCTCTAGGATTTTCTGGTTTAATTAATTGTAGATTATTAATCATATCCTGTATATTAGGTAAATTCAATAGTTCTAATTTTTCTATATCTATTATATCCAACACTTTTAGATCTAAATTATATTTTTTTATAAAAGTAATGAATTTATTTACTTTCTCTATAAAATTTTTTAACTTTTCATTTGTTTTAATTTTACTCTTATTTTCAATAACATCATTAATTAAAATACTAATTTCTTGTTCATTGTAAAGATTTATAATTTCGTCTATATTATATTTAACATAATTTACAGATTTAAGATTATCAAAAATTTCTTTAAAATAAAATAAAATATTTGATGGAGTTTTCTCAAAATTATCCTTTAAAGTTTTTACAGATGTTAAATCAGTTTTAAAATCAGAACTATAATTTAAATTTTCACATAACTTCTCATAATATATTTTATTATTATCAGCGGTATTAGGAAACATATATGATATTGTATCTAACCCTATTAATAACTTTTCTAAAAAGTTATCAACATATTTTGGGTCTGTGCTAGAACCGTCTGCCTCAATACCTTCCTTATATTTCATAATAATTTTAATTAAAGTAGCAATTATTATAATTATAAATATACTTATAAATAATATTTTTATTTTTGTTTTAATCATTATAATATAATAATATTTTATAATGTTATTTTTTTATATTTATAATAGACAATTTTTCTAATATGGTTATTTGAGACAATACTATTTTCTCTAATAGTTCATTTTGATTATTCAACAATTTATATAATTTTTCTACGTTAATATTCGCTATATCATTTATATATGTTTGTTTTATTGGATTTGAACCATTTTGTATTTGAGGAGTATTTTCTTGTTCAATAAATCCTAAATTGTTTAAAGAAATATCGTTATATAAATTTCTTTCATCTTGTTTTTTTTTTATTAGTTCTTCAATATTACTTATAGGTCCTTCATCTTTGTCACTAAAATCTATAGTCTTAATATTTTCCTTAGGCATTAAATCTTTATAATCTATTGTTTTTATTTCTTTTAAATTTTCTCTTATTTTCTCTATTATATTTGAATCGTTTATATTATTTTCTAATGTTTTTTCAAATATTTCTTGTATTTTAGGTAACATTATATCTTGATAACCTTCAAATATATTTTGTTTCACACACATATCCCAAATGTCTGCTTTATTCATTATTTATAATATAAATAATTATTTAAATTTATTTTTTCTTGTTTGTTATTTTTTCTTGTTATTTTTTCTTGTTATTTATTTTTTCATAATGTCAATTATTTTTTTATTTTTTTTATTTACTAAAGAATAATCCTCATCTAAAACAACATTATTGATAATAATAGGTTCTAAATTAAAATTATTATCAATGTCTATAATATCTTCATATAATTTTTTAAATGTATCTTTATATATATAATAAAATTCATATTTTTCTTCTTGTGTTATCATTTTATTTATTATATCTATAATTTTAATTTTTTCATCATCGTTAATTTTAATATTTGTTTTTTCGTTATATTTTCTACTTATATAATTATGGTACATTACTATATATAATTATATGTTTTTTACATTATAACGAGTAGAATTATTAAAATTATTAGGTGCTAAATTATATTTTGGTTGTATTTTATCGCCAATATAAGTAGAGTATTCTTTTTTGTAATTCATTTTATTTACATATAAATCACTATTTGTTTCAGGAACATATTTATTTGAATCATATTTTTTATTTTTATTATTTTGATTTCTAATATCACTTTCTTTATCTACAAGTAAAAAATATCTATCTACTTCTCCTCTATAACCAGGATTAAATGCCGAACTCATATTATATCTTAATTTTGGTTCTTTATTTATTGGTATTTCATTATTTTTATTTATATCCATATATTTTGTTGATATAGGTCTATAGTCATAATTAGGTTTAAGACTTTTATCAGGTATATTTCTTTTATATATTTCTTCATTCATTATATATATAAAATAATTTAAATCTTAATATAATCAAGAATTTCTATTATTAATTCTTCTTGACTTGTAAATTTTTGAAAAACTAAACATTCTTTTAATTTTAAACTAAAAATATTATTAATATAATTTTTACAAACCAATATTATGTTATCGTTTTTATATATAATATCAATTATTATCCCACCATTTGTCAACTTTATTTTTTCTGGATTAATTATATTGAACCATCTTATGTATCTGCCTATAAGTACTTCGTCTATTTCATCAACATATCTATAATTAGATAGTTTATTTAAATAATATTCTAATTCATCTTTATTATTTACAATATTTTCTAATATTTTTTTTTTATGTTCTATTATTTTAGTTGTTGATAAATTATTTATTGTGTTTTCATCTAAATTATTTAATATATCTAAAATATAATCTTTTGTTAAATTATCGCATTGCATATAATATTATATATTATACTTTTATTTAGAAATTAGAAAATGTATTAGCTGCAACTGGTTCGTTAGAAATTTCCATGGGATTATCTTGTGATAAAAAATCTTTTTTTTCTATAGGTTCTTGGATAGTAATCTGTTGTAATTTGCGATCAGGTATATTTTGAAAATTATTATTATCGGAAATATAATTTGATATATCTTCTTCTTCATTAGTTTTTTCTACAATCACATTTTCAGATTGAAAACCTAAATATAACATTAATTTATTTGATAATAAAATTACCTTCTTATTAATATTTGTCTCTAATGTAAACAATATGAATATTATTGGTAATATCATATTCATAATATTTATATTTTCATAAGTAGTTTTACTATATGTTGGTATATATAAAATAAATTTATTTATAAACCATAAAAAGATAATTGTAAAAATTAATTGTAAAATAACTTCTATTAATATTTCAATATTACCTTTATGCTCATTATATTTAGGTAAGTAAACATTCATTAATTTAATTATTATAATTAATGGCACAATACTCAAAGATGTATATTGAATTATATTTAATATTGTATCTTTTTCGTTGTCACTCATTGTAAACATATAATTTATAAACGAATTATTAACATCACCTCCTCCTCCTTGAATGCATGAAATTTCATCCTCCATTATAATATAAAAGATATTAAAAATAATTAATTATAATTATAAATGTTGAGCACTATAATTAAAGAAAAATACGATCACGAAGAAAAACAATATTTAAATATAATCAAAGAGCTAATAAAAGAAGGTGATATTATCAATGGAAGGAATGGAAATACATTATCTAAAAATGGAGCTTCTATGTACTTTAGTCTTGAAAATAATAAAATACCTGTTTTAACTACAAAAAAAATGGCGATTAAAACTTGTATTAAGGAATTATTATGGTTTATTTCTGGAGACACAGATAATAACACTTTATTAAAACAAAAAGTTTATATTTGGAAAGGAAACGCAAATTCTGATAATACAAAAAAATTAAATTATATAGATGGAGATTTGGGACCTATTTATGCACATCAGTGGAGGCATTTTAACGCTAAATATGAAGGTTGTCGTGCAGATTACGAAGGCAAGGGTATTGATCAGTTAAAGAGTATAATTGATAAATTAAAAGATCCTAAAGAAAAATATTCAAGAAGATTGATATTAACTGCTTGGAACCCTTGCCAAATAGAAGAAATGGCATTACCACCATGTCATATTTTGGTTCAATTTAATGTCTCTAATAAAGACGAATTATCTTGTTCTATGTATCAAAGAAGCGCTGATATGGGTTTGGGTGTCCCTTTTAATATATTATCATATTCCGTATTAACACATATAATCGCAAAACATTGTAATTTAAAACCTAAGGAATTTATACATCATATAGGTAACGCACATATTTATGATGATCACGTAGATAATTTAAATATACAAATACTCAGAGAACCTTATAAATTTCCATCCATTGAAATAAATTTAAGAAAAAACATAGAAGATTATAAATTAGAAGATATTAAAATTAATGAATACAAATGTCACGAAAACATTGAATTAACTATGCGTAAATAAATTAAATATTTATATATTATATATTATATAATATGAGTGGGAGTTCTGCTTTATCAGCTGCTAGACGTAGAAGAGCAAGTACAAATGATGTAAATGAAAATTTTATTCCTAATGAAAATTTGAATAAAGATAAAATTAATATTTCTGAACTTGAAATATTAAAATTACATCATAATGAAATTATAAATATTAAAAACGTAATCAATACTATTAATTTAAAAAAAGACGACGAACCGTTAGAAGATACAAAGAAGGATATTTTAGAAATTAAGAAAACTTTAATGAAACTTCAATCTTTTATGATTGATTTTGATAATGACTTAAAAAAAATAAAAAATAAAATTAATATTTCAGAAAATTTAAATGATACAGATTAATCATTACAAATTAAAATTGAATTAAATATATATATATATAAACGATAAAATGGAATTTGAAATTAATGAAGAAGTAAAAATAGTTCAGTTCATTGAATTATTTAAATTTATGAAAAATGTGAGCCAATATGTTTCTATGATATGCACAGAAGAATTAATAAATATACAATTATTAGACGATTCACATGTTTCATTATTAGATATAAAATTTAAATGTTCGTGGTTTACTAGTTATAATTGTGTCAAACCAGTTACATTTAGTATTAATAATTTAATATTTAATAAAATTTTAAATTTATATACATTAGGTAGTTTCCTTCATTGTTCTTTAAATGATGATACATTTGATATATCTTTTCTTAATAAACAAGAAAATAAATATTTTACAATTCATCTTTTAGACATTGATAAAGATATTTTATCTCCTCAAGATATTGAAACAGATTTAGATTTTAGCATTAAAACAAAATTGTTTGATAAATATATTAATGATATTTCTGTATTTGGTGATGATATAGAAATAGCATGTAAAGATGACAAAATATCTTTGTCTTCTGATAGTGAAGAAGGTAAAATACTTATTGTCATTGATAATGAAAATTTATTAAATTTTAATGTAGTTGATGATTATAATATTTCATTTAAATATGCTATAAAATATATACAATATATAACTAAACTAAAAATTGTATTTCATACAACCCATATATTTCTTGACGAAAAAGCACCATTAATGATAAAATTTGATAATATAGATATAGATATTACTTACTACATAGCGCCTAAAACAGAAGAAGATTAGTTTAAATCTATTATTTATTTATAAACATATTTTTTAATGATAATAAAATTAATTATGATATTTATCATATTATTTTTATATTTACATATTTACATTCATTTGTATGTTTGTAAAAATAATATATTAAATAGAGTAAGTGATGTAAATAATAATGAAATAACTAATACAATTTATAATAAATTGCCATTTATATTTAAAGCAGAACATTTAACAACACAATTGGAACTACAACAATGTATTAAAGATAATAATATCTATATAAAACCATACGAAAATTATAAATTATTAGAACCTAGAGTAAAATTTTTTACAAATAACTTAATATATACCAATGGTATATTCCTATATTATAATTTACATTGTAGAAATTTTTATAAATGTTTTAGTAATTCTATAAATATTACATTGATACATCCTAAATATATTGACAATTTTAAAATAAATAATAATTGTTCATTTGATACTAATGAAAAATATATAAAATATATAAATAAATCTAAATTGTTTATAAAAGTTAACTTAAATAAGGGCGAAGTTTTATTTGTTCCTAATTATTGGATTATTTATTATAATTTAAAAAAAGAAGATTTTATTGAAAAAATACAATATTCTACAATATTGAACCAATCTTCTTTTATATTTAATTGGGTTAAGAATAACAATTTAAAAGATTTATATAAATAAATATGGGTTTTAATGAAAGAACACCATTTTATTTAATAAGTGTTATATTTTTATTTATAACCATAATATTAAGTTTAATTACTACATTTAGTATTAATAGCAATGGTAATGATTTCTTTCCTTTAGGTGGAGTTTATAATTCTATAAATATTATAGATGATTCATTTGTTGACAAATTATGTTGGTATTTTTCTCAATTAACACATCATACATTATTTCTTTTATTTAGTTATTTCTTTATGGCATTATTAAATATAAAATCTGTTAAATTTTTTAAAATGATTGGACCACTTGCGTTAACTATTAGTGTATTATATTTTTATTTTCTTTATCCAAAACAAAAATTAAAAATACATCAATTATCTTTCTATAATTTTTTTTCACATTTTATGATAATTTTTTTGGTTTTTTGTGAATTTATGTATATAGATACATATGAATTTCACGAGACAACTAATTGTTTTGTATTCATTATAAGTTCTATATTATGTATATATATTAATTACTTTCTAAGAGGTGTATGGAGTTATGATATGATACATTTAAATTCTTTTAAAGGATGGAAACTTGTTTCTGAAACTACATTGATTATGTACGTATTTAGTTTAATGTTTTATATTTTAAAATATAAAAATCATGATTATTATGGTTTAAATAATATTGTGTTTAAAGATTGTTTTTATGTATTATCCGGTTTAATAAATATTATATTTGTTTTAATATTTACACATTATAATTAATATCATAAGGTTTAATATAATTATCTACTATTATATAAAATTTATATAAAAACCCTAAATTATCTTTTTCATCTAAATTATATAGTTCATCTAAATTATCTTTTTCATCTAAATTATATAGTTCATCTAAATTATATAGTTCATCTAAATTATCTTTTTCATCTAAATTATATAGTTCATCTAAATTATCTTCTAGTTGTTCTTGTAAATAATCTATTTTTACAGATATTTTATTTAATTTGTTATTTATTTTTTTTATATCAACCATAATATCTTCCATATATTTAATTTGTTATTTTTTAAACAAATATAAAATTATTATAAAATTATGATAATATAAAGATTATTATATTATTATACTATGTATAGGTATAATGTTAATGAGGAAAATATATTTTGTGATACAATATTATATGAAGGAGTTATTTTAACAATCGATTCATCTAAATTATTTCATTTAGATGAATTTAATATTCTAAAAGATAATACAATAGATATTACTTATTCGCAAATAAGAACAAACCAATACATAGCAGGTGTATTAGATTTAACTACAACACATGGTAAAGAAAATAATAAATATTTATATTTATGTAAGCCTGATGATAATAGAATAAATACATTTTTAATATCTTATAAAATTCCTCCTAATTTTGATAAATCTATTAAATATTTATATATTACTTTTAAGTATTTGCATTGGGATAATGAATACCCATATGGAGTTATTACATTTAATATTGGTAGGGTTGAAATATTGAATAATTTATACGAATATATGTTATATTGTAAATCTCTTAACCAACCTATACAAAAATTTACCAAAAAATCTATTGATGTTTTAAATAAACATAAAGATATTATCAATGAAATTACTAATAAATATAATTTACCATATCGAACTGGACATATTTTTACTATAGATTCTATTAAGAGTCTTGATTATGACGATGCTATTAGTATTAATGATAATATTATAAGTGTATATATATCTCATGTCCCTATTATTTTAGATTATTTGAATTTATGGGATTCTTTTAGCCGACGCGTATCAAGTATATATTTACCAGATAAAAAAAGGTCTATGCTTCCAAATGTTTTAAGCGAACGTATTTGTAGTTTAAAAGAAAAGGAGAATAGGATTTGTCTCGTATTAGATATTCATTTTGAAAACGATATTATAACAAAAAACGAATTTTCAATATGTAATACAAAAGTATCAAGAAATTATCATTATGAACAAGATAAATTATTAAATCATAAGGATTATTTAAATATTAAAAATATATTAAAAGTAGATACAACTTATCAAGTAATAAGTAAGCTAATGATTCATTACAATACAGAATGTGCAAAAAGATTGAAAACATACAATCAAGGAATTTTTAAGACAATAAATAGTAATTTTACTATTCCTAAAACAAATAAAGACTATATAGAATTATTTAAAGTAAATTCATCTAAATATAAAATAAATTACAGTTTAGAACAAAATAATTGTTATTTACAAATAACATCACCAATAAGAAGATTAGTTGATTTATTAAATATGTATAAATTTACAAATATATATTCTATTACTAACTATAGCAATAATGCTTCCAAATTTTATAATAAATGGTTAAATGATCTTGATTATATAAATATAACGATGAGGTATATTAGAAAGATACAATCCAAATGTAATCTCATTTCTATATTCGAAAACAATAAAAATGAAATTTTTCAAGGTGTTCCTTTTGATAAATTAGAACGTTCTGACAAAAAATATCATTATAATGTTTATTTACCCAGACTTAATATATTTACTTCTATTACAAGTACCGACGACTTAAATGAATACGAAAAGTATTTATTTAAGTTATATATGTTCAATTCTGAAAGTAAATTAAAAAAAAAGATAAAAATATCATTATATATTTCTTAATTTATTTGTTTTATTTTCTTTAGTTGGTTTATATGCGTTAGTTGTGTTATTTGGTTTATATGCGTTAGTTGCGTTAGTTGGTTTATATGCGTTAGTTGTGTTATTTGGTTTATATGCGTTAGTTGTGTTATTTGGTTTATATGTGTTAGTTGTGTTATTTGTATTATATGTGTTAGTTGTGTTATTTGGTTTATATGTGTTAGTTGCGTTAGTTGTGTTATTTGGTTTATTTAGTTTATATGGTTTATTTGGTTTATATGGTTTATTTTCTTTATTTGTGTTATTTGTGTTATTTACAATAGGACCCATAGCCAAATTACTATTTGGATATTTAGTTTTTGGTATATTATTAGGTGCCAAATTACTATTTATTTTATACTTTTTACAATAATTTTTGTTATAACTATAATATATAAAATAAAATGGTCCAGTTATCAATGCTATTAAAAATCCTATTATCTTTTCTGTTAAAGTAGAATCATAACCGAAGCATAATAAAGAATATAATAAAGATATTATACCTGTTATAATCCATATAATAAAAAATATTACTAAAATTATTTTTATTGTTTTTTCTTCTATACTTATTTTCATTATATATTATATATATAAAGAATTATTTGTAATTATAAATTTCATTATTTTTGGTAAAGAATTTTCTATTTTTTCTAACAAATCATTGTTATTAAAATACAAACAAACTGTTTTTAATTCATTAGAAAGATTTATTAATTTTAAACAACATTTTATAAACTCCCCAATATATAAACCAGTTTGTCTCTTAAATTTATCTATAAAACTATTACAACTTTTTATATCATTACATTCTTCTATCCACTCCTTTACGTATATATACATAATTGGTTGTAAATTTACATCAGTTAAAAATATATTATATTTTAATTCTATGTCTTTATATTTATCTATAATTTTTTGTATATTTATAATATCATTGTTTAAAGTATTATCTTTCAATTCATAAAAATAAGATAAAGTTGAAAATAATTCACTTCCTGTATATTCTTTAAACCCATTTGTATTTTCATATAAATCACAAAATATAAATGGATTTATCTCGTTTATCATACATACCATTTTACCTTTATTTGTAAGATTATTATTGGTTAAATAATTGTTATCGTTTAATATTTCTATAATATTATCAATGTAATTATGAATATAATTATCTACATATGTGAAATTACTATTTTCATTTTTTAAACATATTATATTACTTTTAATAGTATTGTATAATTTTAATTCGTCTTCATTAATATTTAATTCATCCATTTCTTTTTTAATTTTTTTTCGTTTGTTTGTATTTGAAATATCGTATTGTTTTTTAATTTTAATATATTTTTCTATTTTTTCTTGGTTTTTTATAAAAAAACTTTTATCTTTAATTTCATTTTCATAATATTTTATATTATTTTTAATATTTTCAAGTTCTTTTTTTATATCATTATTCATTAAACTTTTCTTGATAAAATTTTGAATTTCCACTAAAGGTTTATCGCTTGATAAAAAATGTAATATTAAAGTATAATTTATTTTGAATTTAGACCTTATATATTGGGATTTTGAATTTAATATATTATAATAATCATTTTCGCTTATTTTTTCATATAGATTTGTTAATAATATTACATTTCCAATTTTATCTATATTACGTCTGCCTGCTCTACCGGCCATTTGTATGAATTCATGACTATAAAGCTTACGTTTAGAAACTCCGTCATGTTTAAATAAACTTGTAAAACAAACCGTTTTTGTTGGCATATTTATACCTACTGCAAATGTTTCTGTTGCTATTAATACTTTAATATATTTTTTTTCGTATAACATTTCTATCATTTCCCTGAATACAGGCAACATACCTGCGTGATGATATCCAATACCCTTTTCTAATAAATTAACATATAATTGATATTCAGGTAATAATATATATTCCTTCCAATTTGTTAATTTAGACACTAATAATTGCTTACATACAGATGATATATTATAATCTTTTTCTCCTTGTTCGAATAAAGGTATGCTTATTTCTTTTGCTATTTTTTCAACTTGTTTTCTTGAAAAAACAAAAAATAACGCTGGGAACATTTCTAATTCCTTTAATTTTTTACATAATTTATTTATAACATAATTGTTATTACTATAATCTATTTTATTTACAATAGATATACATTTATTTATATTTTCTATATTATTATTTATTATTTTTGTATCTTTTATAATATTCAGTTTATCATTATAATCGTATATATTTTTTTTTTGTTTTTTATCTTTTATTTTATCAATACATTTTTCTGGTGTAACAAAGTAATTATAAAAAACAAGGGGTACTACTCTTTCGTCTGTGCTGCAAATAACAACTTCTTTATTTTTTACATATTCTATCCATTTTGAAAACTCTTTTGGATTTCCTATAGTTGCGGATAACATAACAAATGATATATTATGTGGTAATAACATAATAGTATTTTCCCAAACATGACCTCTATCTTTATCATTTATATAATGTATCTCGTCAAAAATAACACATGCTAAATCATTCTCAATATCAATTTCAAATTCCAAATAAGAATGAATATTGTCTTTATTATTCAGTCTAAATAGTTGATTTTGTAATATCTCGGTTGTCATTATAAGTAAGCTTGCTGATGGATTATGTTTTATATCACCTGTTAATATACCGATATCTTTAAATTTATTTGAAAAATCATTATATTTCTGATTACTTAATGCTTTTATTGGACTTGTATATATAACTTTTTTACCTAATTTTAGATAGTGTTCTATTGCATATTCGGCTGGTAATGTTTTACCAGAACCCGTATGTGCAGTAATAAGAACATGTTTATTATTTTTTATTCCGTTTATTGCTTTTTCTTGGAATTCACTTAATATCATTATGTTATTTATTATTAAATTTTTAAATTTTAAAAGAATATTAATATTTAACATAATGATTGAAAATTATTTATTATATCCTTTAAATATCAATGGTTCTTTTTCTTCAATTTATAAAGGCATTCATATACATAAAAATAAAAAAGTAATAATAAAATTTAGTAATGATACAATTAGTAAAAAATTAATTGAAAATGAAATTAAATTTAATTTATTTCTAAAAAAATTGAAATTTAATTTTATACCAAAAATTATTAATATTGGAACACATAATAATGAAAAATATATTATCACCGAATATAAAAATAAAACCCTTAATTTTATAAATAAAGATATTATTAATCAATTACTAAATATTTTATTATTTTTACATAATAATAATATTATACATAGAGATATTAAAGAAGAAAATTTTTTAATAGACAATAATAAAATTTATATTATCGATTTTGGATTATCTTCATTTTATTCAAAAAATTATTATCTAAAAAACTTAATCGGTAATTGGAAATATTCCAGTTATAATTGTTATAAAAAAAAATATGTTTATCAATATAAAGATGATTTTATATCTATTATTTATATGATTTTAAATTTACATAATAATTACATTCCTTGGAATTCTAATACATATAGAAATAAGTATGATATAAATTTAAATGAAGTATATAATTTAGAAGATAGTATTAATAAACATTTTATTTATTTATATAATAATATTAATACAATTAACTACTCTGAATTATACTCGCCTTTATTGTAAAAGATAAATCAGAAGTATGTAGGTTAACTACTTTACCAAATTCGTTCAATATTTTAATACGAAATTTACTTAAATTAACCATAGAAGGATATTTTCTTATGTCTGAATATAAAGACACACCTTGTGAGTTGACATTTGATAATAACGAACCTTTAACAGACATTCTTGCCAATATACTAGTAGGATCTGGGATAATATTCATCGTATTACCTATCGGTATAATATTTGAAGCTACTGTGCTTGTCAGCCCATCATCTAAAATAAGATAAAAATATCTCAATACTACTGTATCTACAATAGATTCTGCTGTATAAGTATTTTTACCAGAATAATAAAGTTTATTTATATTCCTAAAACCTAAATTCCAACCTAATTTTTGTTGAGCGTTAAATACTGTATTGGTTTCATCATAAAAAAAATTAATAATAAAATTTGGACCTGTAGGATTATCGTCTATATTACCATTTGTTATATTTATAGTAGCCTGACCATTATTACTCCCTGTTTCAATATCTCTTTTTATATTGATTGTTAATTTTATATCATAATCATCATCATCTATGTTTATTGAATCGTCTAATTTTAAATTAATTGTATTAATCAATTCAGCATAACTATATATACCTTCATTAATAGTAATATCTATCCAATCATCTTGTTCCTCTTTTTTTATTTTAAATAATAAATTACCTAATTCATTTGAAAATGGGTACCAAGTATTAGGGAACTCTATGTCTCCCAATTGTATCTGTATGACATTATTAATATCTTGATTTAGAGTCATTGTAAAATTACTTGACGTTGATTCAAATTTATTTGATATATCATTTTCATTCCATGTAGATAATAAATATTTTTCTCTATATTTTGAATCTATCACTAAAACCTTTTCACTAATATCTCTTTTAAAATATTTATTATTATTACTATTTACTAAAGATGATTCATAATTTATTTTATTATTATAATTTATAATAAATGAACTAGATTCACTAGTATTTGCATTTAATTTATAAATAGCTTTGTTAAAAAAATCTAATATTTTTTCTTTATTTGATATATCATTTTTTATTATTTCTTTTTTGTTTTTTTCTATATTTTGAATAATTAAATTTATATCTTGTTTAACATCGTTTCCATTTTCATCAATTAAACTATTTTCACCTTTAAATAATTCAAATAATTCTCTTACAGTATAATTGTCTATATTATAATCCATATTATAATATAAAAATATCTTGTTTAAATAATAAATATTATATTATAATATGGATAATATTATGGAATATAATATGGATAATAATATGGATAATATGGAATATTCTATTATAATGGATAACCAATTAACAAAAGAAGATATTGTAATTAACTATTTTTTTAAAGATTTTATATATTATTATAATATAACAAGTGGTATATATTTTAATTATATTAACGATAACTTTGTTATTATTAATGAAAACGAATTAATATATAATATATTGTCTTATATCTCAATATATCGTAATATATTTAATATTAATACTAATTTAAAATTAAAAATAAAAAATAAAATTCATAAAATTATTAAGACAAAATCAATATATGATAACATACCCAATTCTTTATGCATACAAAATATTATAAATTTTTTCTATCCTAACTTTTTAAATGATAAAGAATATTCTAAATATTTCTTAATTACTATAGGAGATATTATTATGAAAAAAACCAAACAAATATATTATGTTCCATTATACCTTAAACCTTTTTTAATAAACTTGAATAAATATATATCTTTATTTTTTCATTCTATTAATATTTTTAATTGGTTTAAGTTTAATAAAGTAAAAAAAAACATATCAGAATTAAGAATTTTTAAAATGAATAATATCAATATAAATTATTTTATAATAAATTATCAATTCTTTATAGATATTATATGTGTATCTATACATTATTCGTGTAGACACAAATCTGGCGAATTATTCTTAAATAGTTCTTTAGGGTTATTTAAAAACGATATTATATTGAATCATAAAACAAAAAAAGACATATTAAATAAATTTTTAGAAGAATATATTATAATTAATAATATTAATTATATTCATAAAAAAGATATGATTTTCATATGGAAATCATATATATCTACAAATAATCTTATTAATATTTTTACAAATTCTGAATTATTACTTTTACTTTGTGAGAAATTTAATCATAATAATAACAATTTTATAGGGGTTACTTCTAAATATTTACCATATGTTATTAACTTTAAAGAATTTTGGGATTCTACTATAGAATATGATAATGATGATGAATATGAAATATCAGAGTTATTAATGTTATATCATAATAATTATAATGATAAAATTACTATAAATGAATTTAAAAATTTAATAAAATATTATCATCCTTCTATATATATATTGAAAAATAAACATGTTATGAATATAAAATGTTCTTTATGGAATAAAAAAAGATATATTGAAAAATATAAAAATAGTAATATAAATGTTAATGATTTATATACTGAATATTGTAAAACTACTATAAATTATAAAGTTAGTAAAAATTATTTTATAAAATATATAAAATAATATATATATGACTACAATTAATGTTTATCATTTAGATTCTATAAAAGATGATAATAAACTCCAATATAATTTTAAAAATAACTATGATTTTGAAAAACCTACAATCTTAGAGAATTTGTCTTTAAATACGGATTATTATAGGAGGGTAGTTATTAATAGAGATGATAAAAACATAACCTATAAAAACGAAGTTTACACTTTTAATGGATTTTATATATCAAAATACAGCGATATTATTACAGATTTTAATTCAGAAGATAATAATAATTATTATTTAATTATAGAAACAAGAAATATAGCAACACTAAATAATCGAAGTTATTTATATTTATATATACCCATCGAAAACAAAACAGAAGATAAAAGTGATTTTGGGTATTTTATAAATGGTTTTGCTAATAAATCTGAGCATATAGTTCATAGTTATAACTTTAATGATTTAATACCTGCCGGAAATTTTGTTTATTATACAAAAGATAATATTATTATTAATAGTAATAAAAGATCAATAGACAATATTATTTTTAGGTCCAGTAATTTAACAGCTGATTTAAATAAATTAATTATAAATAGTAAAGTACCTACCAAAAATAAGATTAATAATCCTCTATTGTTAAATAATGGACCAGCAGTACAAACTGAGTATATAACAGGTCAAATAGATAATGATATTTATATAGATTGTTCTCCTGTAGAAGATGTTAATCCTGAAGAAGAATATATAATCCCTACTAATAAAAAGACAACTATAAATATGAAATACTCTGCATATTTTATTGGTATTATAGCTATTATTAGTATATTGCTTTTTATTGAATATTTTACTTATAAATAATTTTCATATTCTTTTTCTACATAAGGAGAATAAGATACATTGTTATTTTTATTCTTATTTATTATAGGAGCATTATTGTTTATTATTTCTTCTTCAACATTCACAACTTCTAAACCTTTATTTAGAATTTTTAATTCTTTATTTTTTTTTGTTTGTTCTTTGTTTATAGGTTTTATAAGAACCGCATCATATAAATATATTATTACTAATATTCCTATAATAGGGTGGAAAATTATTAATATAATAATTATAATTAAAAATAAACTAATTAAACCTATCGGGGTGTTTAACATATTAGTAATATTGTTACTAAATCTTATATCTAATATTATAAATAGAGACAAAATTATAGCAATTATTATTTCCATTATTTCTTTATTAAATATTTTTCTTATTTCACTATTTCTTACTTCACTATTTCTTATTTCACTATTTTTCATTATAAATTAATAAGATATTAAAAAAAAAAATATATTATATATAATATGAATAAGTCATATTTAGGTATTAAAGGTTATACGTTATATAAAAACGGTTTGAGTCAAACTGAATTATATAATATTAGGAATGAGTTGAATGTAAAACCATATTCAACCCATTTAACTAGTAAAGTTTCTTATCCTATATATAGAGAATCAGATACAAAAATATATTTACCTAGATATTATGGTTACGAAAAATTCAATAAACCATTAAATAATAAACTATCTAAAGGGGAAGATATAGATTTAAAATTCATTGGCGATTTATATAATTATCAAAATAACATAATCGATAAATATATTAATCATGTATCTACCAGTGGTGGGGGGTTATTAGATGTTGAACCAGGTAAAGGTAAAACTGTAATGGCCTTAAATATTATTAGTAAATTAAATAAAAAAACACTTGTTATTGTTCATAAATCTTTTTTAATGAAACAATGGGAAGAAAGAATATTACAATTTTTACCTAATGCACGTATAGGTAAAATTCAAGGAGAAATTATAGATATTGAAAACAAAGATATTGTGTTAGGAATGTTACAAAGTCTTTCTGTAAAAGAGTATGATGTTTCTTTATGGAAATGTTTTGGATTATGTATTTTTGACGAATGTCATCATTTAAGTGCAGAAGTTTTTTGCAATATTATGATAAAAAATGTATGTAATTATACATTAGGTCTTAGCGGAACAATGACAAGAAAAGATGGATTATCAAAAGTTTTTAAATGGTTTATTGGTCCAGTTATTCATAAAGAAAAATCAGATTTAACTGTAAATGTTTTGGTTAAATGTATTTATTATGAAAATCAAGAATTATTTGATAATATTCCCTTAGATTTTAGAGGAAATCCTATTTATTCAACATTGATAAGTAAAATTTGTGGTTGTAAAGATAGAACTGATTTAATCATTTCTATTGTAAAAAAGGAATTATTATTAAATAAAGAACAACAAATTATGATATTAGCACATAATAAATCATTAATACAAGAATTATTTAATGGAATAGTATTATTTGAGAAAAGTATTGGATATTATTTAGGAGGTATGAAAGATAAAGATTTAAAAAATAGTGAAACAAAAAAAATTATTATAGGAACTTATGCTATGGCATCGGAAGGTCTTGATATTAAAACATTGACATCTCTTATAATGGCAACACCCAAAAGCGATGTTTGTCAAAGTGTAGGAAGAATACTGCGTTCAAAACATTCTAAACCACTTGTCATTGATATTATTGATTCTAATTCAATATTTCAAAATCAATTTAAAAAAAGAGAGAAATATTATAAAAGTAAAAAATATTCTATTGAATTTTATTCAAATATTAAGAATTATTTAAAATAAAATATTATTATATAATATAATGAAAGATGATAGTGCGTTGAATGGTGAAACTGGTAAGGAAATGTTTGGTGGTATAACTACCGCATTGGATGTTGATACTGGTGTTTCAGGTGGTGGTAGTAAAACAAGAAGAAATAAAAGTGCTAAAAATAAAAGAAATAAAAATGCTAAAAATAAAAGTGCTAAAAATAAAAGTGCTAAAAATAAAAGAAATAAAAATGCTAAAAATAAAAGAAATAAAAGTTCTAATAAACGCAAGAAAAGTGGTAAAAGATAAACTTTAATAAATTATATATATATATGAATTTTATCCAATTTTTTATACAATCTATTTTAATTATTCTAATATTAAATACATACTACTATGTAGTTGAACTTAATAATTGTCCTTGTTTTTTAGAAAAAAAGGATGATAATTTAGATTTACAATATATAAAATTTTATTTATTATTATATTTATTTTCTATTATTATTTCTTTTATATTAATGCATATTAGATTTAATAAAGGGGTTTATGACAATTCGTTATTATTTATACATTCTTTATCTATTCTACTTGTAATATTTATAAATTTTTATATGTCATACAATGTTCTTCTTTTTTATAATTCAGTAAAAGATAGATGTTCATGTGTTAATAAATGGCAGAAATTTTTTATTTATTATACTGGAATAATAAGTTATATACATACGTTAATTTGGACTACTTTATTATTATTTATTTTTTTATATATTAGATAAATAATGTAAATATTCATTTATTAATTTAATATCATGTAAACTATCTTCTTTATCCAGTAAATAATATTTCAATGTTTTTAACAATTCTTTTATATTTTTATGGTCGCTTTTATAATGATTTAATATATTAATTACACATTCTTGTTTTAATTTTTTATACTCTGTTTCACATAGTTCCATATTTATATTAATACTTATTTTATATTAATATAAATATTATATATATATATATATATGTCTAATAAATCAAAAACTGACCCTCTACTTATTGAAGATGATAGTAGGTATGTAATGTTTCCAATTGTAGATAATACTATTTGGAAATTATACAAAAAACAAGTAGATTGTTTTTGGAGGGCAGAAGAAATAGATACATCTAAAGATATGGTTCATTGGAATTCATTATCCGATAATGAAAAATATTATATAAAAATGATTCTTGCTTTTTTTGCTTCAAGTGATGGAATTGTTCTTGAAAATTTAGGTCTCAGATTTATGAACGAGGTTCAATTAGCAGAAGCAAAAGCATTTTATGGGTTTCAAATCGCTATGGAAAATATACATTCTGAAACATATAGTTTATTAATAGATACATATATTAAAGATGAAACAGACAAATTCACCTTATTTAATTCTTTAAAGAATTTCCCTTGTATTGAAAAGAAAGGTAATTGGGCTATTAAATGGATTAAAGATAAAAAAAGTAATTTTGCTACTAGATTAATTGCTTTTGCTTGTGTTGAAGGTATATTTTTTTCTGGCGCTTTTTGTTCTATTTATTGGTTAAAAAAACGCGGATTGATGCCCGGATTAACATTTTCTAATGAATTAATATCAAGAGACGAAGCATTACATACTGAATTTGCTATATATCTATATAGCAGACTTGAAAAAAAAATAGATTCTAAGAAAATGTATGAAATAGTAGAAGAAGCTGTTTCCATTGAAAAAGAATTTATAAATGTATCGTTACCTTGTAAATTAATTGGAATGAATTCAGAACTAATGTCAAATTATATTGAATTTGTAGCAGACCGTTTATTGATACAATTAGGAAATGAACCACTTTATAATACAGAAAATCCATTTGATTTTATGGAAATGATTAGTTTAGAACAAAAAACTAATTTTTTTGAGTCCAGAGTATCTCAATATTCTTTATCTGAAAAATCTGGAAAAGATATTGCATTTGATAATGAAGAAAATGATAATTTATTTTAATTACCACTTTTTAAATTCCAAGTAGACCAAGATAATTTATATCTTAAATCATTATCATATAATTCTTTTAAATCAATATGATTATTTGTAAAATTAAATAACGCATCTTTTAATTTAAAACTTTCAATTTGTTCTGGAGACCAAAAAGGAGACTGAATAACAAGTAATACATTATATTCTTCTTCTTTTAATTTACATACTATTATAAAAAGAATATCAGAAGAACCATAAATACACTTTGGCATCCAAACAATATACACATATTCATTTTCATCTTGATATAAACCTTCTAATTCATTAATCTTTGTAATAATATGAAGATCTGGACTACTATAAAGATCTTCATTATTTAAAGAATTATAATTCAGAATATTAGCCATCCAATTCCAAGAAATTAGTGAAACAACTCTTGGTTCTACTACAACTATTTCATTATTTATATTAGTTTGTGGTATATACTTTTTTATATTTCCATTTGGTAATTTACTTGGAATAAGTGCTAATGTTCTAAAAATACATAATATAAAAATAATTTTCATCTATATTATTATAATATAATTATTTAAATTAATTTATATATTTAATATTTCTCCTGAATTTTTTAAAACAACCTTATTAAGGATAGGATTTATATAATTTTCAAGTTCTTTTGTTGCTAATATAAATTCTTCAAAAGTAACATCTTCTATATAACATATTTTTTCTGCCATTTTTATTTTTTCTATTATATCAATATATACTTTATTATCTATTATTTTTTTTACAGACTTGTCGCTAATAGTTTCTTTTAGAGAGACAATATACTCTATATATAATATTCTCTGTTCCTCTCTTTTAAACCATTCAATATCTAATGATTTACTGTAATTTAAATCTTTGTTATTATCTTTATTTAAACATATATAATCAGATATGTAATTCCCAGTTTTTACATTTATTTCATTATTTTTATTTATTGATATTATTACTTCATCTATATCTTCTTTTTTTATTTTATAATGTGAAATTAGATTATTTTTTTCTATATTTTTATATTCCCCCTCATATAAAGAAAAATATTTATAATCTATTGTTGGTTTTATTTTAAATTTAATATCACAAGGTATTAATGTTCCTTTTGGAATTAATATATTAAATACACCATATATATCAATTCCTATATCGGAATATGTTTCCATTTAGTTAATAATAATTATTTTTTTATATATTATTAACTTTTTTTAAAATTAAGTTTTTTAATTAAGTTTTTTAATTAAGTTTTTTAATTAAGTTTTTTAAATTAAGTTTTTTAAATTAAGTTTTTTAATTTTTTATAATATTTATTTTTATAATATTTATTTTTTATAATATTTTATTTATTTTTATAATATTTTATTTATTTTTATAATATTTTATTTATTTTTATAATATTTTATTTATTTATAGATTTTTATCGTGAATATCCATATTATGTCGTTCAATCTCTACTTGACACATTAGTTTTCCCCACTTTACAGGAGGACCAATCGAGCTAACTTTTACTTTACCGTCCTCCATAGTTTCTAGCTTTCCACTAATATATTCTCCTGGTCGTAGGTATTTATAACCTGTAATATCGATATCACTGTGATGACAAAAATATTCCTTATCGGTTTCATCAACAACAAATCCGAAACCCTTCTTCTTATTGAACCATTTAACTTGATACATTCTTATTATAATATAAGGGTTTCCTTTATATTATTTTAATAATATAATATAATGAAACGCATAATGTTGTATATATTATTTATATTATTTATTATTATTTATTATTTGTATAATTATAAAGAACGTTTTAAAATAAAAAAAAATAAAAAAAATAATCCTACACAAATAAGCAAACGTTTTAAAATAATAAAAAATAAAAAAAGTAAAAAAAAGAATCCTACACAAATAAGCGAACGTTTTAAAATAATAAAAAATAAAAAAAGTAAAAAAAATATTCCTACACAAATAAGCAATGAAGATAATCAAAATGAAATAATGACATCATTTGATTACAGTTTTAATGAAATTCCTCGACAAATAAAAGAAAAATATATTCATAATAAAAAAAATATATTTTTATACAAGGAAATAAAAGAACATATAAATAATGATAATATAAAAGACGATGATGTGTGTTACTATACATATGAGAACCCACAAATAGAACAAGTTTATAATTATGGTCTATATGACCCGTCTGGGTATATATATGAAAATAACCATGAACAATTAGACACTTCTTATAATATATATTATGACGAAGAATACAGACTGATTCACCCATATCAAAAAAAAATATATTATTGCGATAATATTGATGATAATTTACCTGAATGCTCGTATTTATCTTGTAATAAATATAATAAAATTGAAAAACATATGTATAAAATGAAAGATAATATTAATTCAATTAGGGATGTTAAAATTAATGAAGCAAGAATTTATTTAAAGGATAAAAAAGATAAAAAGAGAATTTATTATGATGATACTGAAAAAGATATAATAAGTTATGACGAATACTTAAAAAATAATTTATCAGAGATATCAAAAAATATTTTTATCAATTAATGAAGAAGGATTTTGTAAAAAAACTTAATATTTAATATATATATGTACGATTTGACTATTCTTAAAAGTGCGAAATTGTCTCTTATAATCCAAATTATAACTTGTATTATTTTATTTATTGGATTAATTATTCCTATAAAAAAACACTTGATTCTTAAAGAGATTTTGTATATAGAATTAATTGTTCAAATTGTTGAAATAACCTTTTATGTTTGGTTAATATATAATTTTACTTCATTAGAATATGATATTACATATGTAAGATATTTTGACTGGGTTATATCAACACCATTTATGTTGTTGATAATAATATTTTTTATGGAATATATAAAAAATAATAATGTTCGTGCTATTGATATTATTATTAACGATTATTTTCAATTACTATTAATTATTCTTTCAAATTTTTTTATGTTATTATTTGGGTTCCTTGGAGAAATTAAATATTTAAATAAATATATTTCAATTACTTTTGGATTTATATTTTTTATTTTTACATATTATCTTATAATAAAATACTATCTTAAAAATAATTTATTTAATTTTTTTATTATTTTAATAAATGCTATTATATGGTCTATTTATGGTATAGCTTTTTTGTACTCTTTTACTATAAAAAATAATATGTATAATATTTTGGATATATTTTCAAAAAATATAACAGCTATATTTATTTTTATATATACTCTTATGTTTTATTTATAATGTCTCTTACAATATTTATCCATTTTTGTGTATCCTTAATAGTTTTTTCATTATTTGCATCAATAATTGTTACATTTTTTTCATCATTTAACCATTTATTATGATAATCATTACATTTCGTCAAATATAAAATATCTATTTTTTCTCCTTCTCTTGATCTTTTTAATACGCGTAAATTTGCTGTATCTGGACTGGTTTTTAGATATACATAATAAATATTATAATCTTCAATAAATTCTTCAAACCATTTATTATATATACTATATTCAATTAAATTAATAAGACCTTCGTCATAAAGCATTTTTGTAAATACATATTTATCAGTATATAAACATCTTTCTGTAATAATAATATCATACTTATTACTTTCTATAGCTTTTTTTAATAATACCAATCTTGATATATACGCCATCATTTGAAATGGAAAGGAATATTTTTTTTGATCTTCGTAATATTTCTCTATTATTGTTTTTCCTTCTTTATCCTTTATCTCTTCCCATTGATCTACAGGCTCATCTATAAATAATACATTTTCTATATTATCTTTTAATTCATTCACAAATGTAGATTTACCAGAACCTATGTTTCCTTCAATCGAAATAATCTTCATTAATAATATTATTAATCAATATTATTAATTCAATTTTATTAATTTTATAAATTAAATTTAATGTCAGAATGTTCTTCAAATATCTCTTTTTTTTCAATATCAATATTTCCAGGATAAGTAGTATGTATAGATTCCGCACATAATTTTAATATAAATTCATAAACATAATAATAGGTTTGACTATTTAATTTATTTAGGAACAATAATCTTTTTTTACGTTTATCACTTTTATCATCATTTTCGGTTTTTTCTAATATATGGTTTAATTCGTCAGTCATACAATCAATACTATAATATGTTCCGTTATTATAATGTTGGTATTTAGATAAATATAATGGGTTATTAATACTTCCTATTACTAAATCTAAACATTCACCATATTTTGATTTTATAGTATCTATATTTTCAAGATCACTTAAACATTCATACGCAAAACTTACAGGACCTGATTCTGGATTAATGTTTCCGTTATATGTAAATGGAAAGAAACCTTGTTTTATTCTATTTAAATATATCGATATATCTGAGATATAACTATTTGTTTGTCTATATCCAGTATAATTACTCATTAATGAGTTCTGATTAATATTAAAAATGTCTGCACTATTTATAGCAGTAGAAAACATCCTACCATTGCCCCAAAAATCTATTTCATAACAGTTTCTAAAAGGTAATAAATTCGAACAACACTGTTTCATTCTGTTCGCTTGTGTTCCACTATCATAATTATGACCGTCTTTTAATATATCTCTTAATACATAAGCAGATAAACAATTTAAGTAATAACTGTTATCGTGTCTCTCTTCATCATCACTATAATTAACCATTTCTTCATCGTCTGTCATAAATAACATATCTATATCACTTGGGCTTTTTAATATTTCATTTAATAATATCATAAATTCTGTATCATTAAATAAATTTTCCATCTCATACCAAAAACCACTACGTATTGTTTGGTCTTGATATAAAGCAATATTTAGTTTATATTTTATAGCTTCTAAAATAGGTAAATTAGGATTAATCTCATCATTATAAGTATTATATAAAAAACATAATACGCCTGCTAGTAATATATACATATTACCCCCAGAATGAACATAACAGTTATAATCGTTATATTCACTTTTAAAATAATAATTCCAATTTTCTTTTAATTTTTCATTTACACTATATTCTGTGTCATTTAATAATTGGAATAAATTTTCTAAGTATATATAAGGTTCTTTATAACCAATATTAATTTGAACATCATAGTCATAAATATTATCATAATAAAATAACGCATAACTAATATTACATTTTGTAAAATAAGCTGTTGCTATTTTATAAATATAATCATTTAATAATTTTTTTATAGCATAAGGACAGTGCTCGTGTGTTCTATCTATTAAATCAATAGATTCTGGGTCATAACGATGTATCATATATTTTAAAGCACTTGTTAAATCTGTTTCCTTATATAATTGAAATATAAATTGATTTTTAAATGATTCATACCATACGTCTACACTTTTTGTTCGTTGTAAATAATAATCTTGTTCACCTCCTACTATTTTTTCTGCTTCTTCCATTAATTTTTTTCTATAATTATCTTCTAAATAACATAATTCACTTCTTAAACTATTTATATTTTTTACAATTTCATGAAGCATAGATGCTCCACATTGTTCTTGTAATTCATTATTATCTATTATACTTAAAATTTCAACCTGATCTTTTATATTATTTACATTTTCACTATATTCATAATTACCATTGTCATTTTCTCCTTCATTATTGCTTTCATTATAGCTTTCATTATAGCTTTCATTATTGCTTTCATTATTGCTTTCATTATTGCTTTCATTATTGCTTTCATTATTATATCCTTTTTGAAGATATTCTGGAATTATATATTTGGGTTGTTGTGCGGTAAAAGGTTGTTGTGTGGTAAAAGGTTGTTGTGCGGTAAAAGGTTGTTGTGTGGTAAAAGGTTGTTGTGTGGCAAAAGTTTGTTGTGCGGCAAAAGGTGATGGTTGTTGTGCGGTAAAATGTTGTTGTCTGGCAAAAGGGGTTGGTTGTTGTGCGGCAAAAGTTTGTTGTGCGGCAAAAGGTTGTTGTGTGGTAAAAGGGGTTGGTTGTTGTCTGGCAAAAGGTGATGGTTGTTGGGCTCTACTAGAAAACCCTGGAACACCAAACATACCAGCATTTCCATTATATTTTCTTAATAATTCTTCCATAACTGGTTTTAATTTTTTTATTTTTTTATATTTTTTTGGTATTATTATATTTTCTTTACTTAAATCTTTTATTATATTTTCTTTACTTAAATCTTTTATTATATTTTCTTTACTTAAATCTTTTATTATATTTTCTTTACTTAAATCTTTTATTATATTTTCTTTACTTAACACTATTTTTTTATCTAATATTTTATTTTTATTTATTATTTTATTGTATTTTTTTATATTATCAATTCCTATTTTTTTTTTATAATTAAAAGTTATTTCTATGTTTTTTTTACCAAATTGTTTTTTACTGGTTAATTTTTTACTAAAAGGGGTTTTACTGGTTAATTTTTTACCAAATTGTTTTTTACTGGTTAATTTTTTACTAAAAGGGGTTTTACTGGTTAATTT
>Ga0115556_1000092_pt1 | contig 53515 bp, 34 predicted proteins | sample COGITO_mtgs_1104_5_FD_87282 | JGI IMG/M metagenome (GOLD analysis project Ga0115556, IMG submission 87282) | Pelagic marine microbial communities from North Sea - COGITO_mtgs_110414 | ecosystem: Environmental > Aquatic > Marine > Epipelagic | place: Germany:Helgoland, sampling site Kabeltonne... | reverse complement strand
CCCCCCCCCCCCCCTTTCCCCTTTCCCCCCCCCCCCCCCCCCCACCCGGCTATTATCGACAACTACAATTGTAATCGGCGACGGCGATCTCTCCTACACTGCTCACCTAGCCAAAAGCATCCCTTCCGATAGCGTGAATAGCGTGAACCCTCACACCGTGATCGGCACTGTGCTAGAATCAAAGCAGAAACACTTTGAGACATATAAGACAGGAGTCGAAAATGCCATGAAGATAAATTCTTTCGAGGGGGCACAAGTTAAATTTGGGGTCAATGTCACGGATATTAAAACGCTGGAAAGTCTCCCAAAGGCGACAGAAATAGTCTTCAATTTCCCCCACATCCCTGGCAAAGCAAACGTGAAGTACAATAGAGAGTTGGTGAAGCATATTTTCTGCAATTGCCGCCTCTTTCTCGAAGAAAACGGCAGCTTGTGTTTGTCGCTGCTCAAGGGTCAATCTGGTGTGTTTGCGGAAAGCAAGATCGAATGGAAAGCAAGTTGGCTTGTTCAGCTGCATGCCTTGTGTAACGGTCTTTATCTCAAAACTGTGGAGGATTTCGAGTTGAATTACAATTTATCCTCCTACAGAGGCCGAGATATGGCTTTTAATTTGGGAGATGAGCCTCGAAAGTACACCTTCGCCAGGGTGGAGGATTATCAAGGAGGAAAGGGCGATTGCGGAGACAACGAGGACGACTTTCGGTTATGTTATTTTCATGAGCTCCATCTTCGCTTAAACGATAATGATTCCGTGCCAAATATTGATGAGATTACCCAAATGGCAAGAAAAGCTGTTCGTTTAGTTGTCAGTAAGTGCGGCGACGATGACGTGTTACCTATCACTGTCGAGACAAGTTTCGTAGCTGACTTGCGTTGGAACAAAAATAGCAATCAGAATCCCGCTGGGTCTGTTGTAATTTACGAGATCTGCTATTTATCTTTGTATCTTCACCGCTCAACTGCTAACGCAATCCGGAGCGCGCTTGAATGTGAAGTGATCGGAAAAAATAATCTCTTCAAGTTGTATGAGAAGAAAAATGGGCTTTTGGTATCGAATGCGGTACCAGAAAGAATGTACAGGAAGCGTGAGTTATACAAGGTCAAGCAGAAGTAAGTAGTAAGTATTTTTACGCAGAAAACGCGCCCGCTTAAATTCTTTTTTCGTTCTTCAAAAGTACTCCTCCCATCTGTTCTGATTCTGGTTTCTTTCTTTCTGGTTTTTCCACCGCCCCAACTCGTCAGCTCAGAAGTTAATTTTCCATTTTATTCTGCTACCTTAAAAAAGAAAAATCGACGGATTCGCTATGTCATCAAATGTTGCCCCAGCTGACGGTATATACAATGCCATTAAACTGGATGACTGGAAGATATTGCTACGTCGGAAGTTGTTATGTCGTGGCATGGTAACCCCAATAAGAACCATGCTTAGGTGCAAGGAAGAGGACCATGAGTCATCAATCAACGTGTACAAGAAATCTGTAACGAACCGTTTCGATGAGCTCAACACTACTCCCGAGACGATAAAAAATCCGTTTGTTGAATACAATTGGTTTGAGGAATTTTTATGTCAGTGTCTTAACAACGACTACAAAAGGGGTTCTGAAATTCAAGAGCTGGTTGATGAGATAAAAGACGACATTTCTGCGGTCACTCAGGGTAATTGCGCTAATCTGGGTGCCAAAATTGCTAGCATTACTCACAAGAGTTGGACTCACAATCAGGCTTTAAGCAAAGTTTACGAAGAATTGCCATGCTTGCTTCCGTTATCTGAGACCCACCCGATGGTGAAGGCAACAATTCATGTTATTGTGAGGGTATTGCAGAGTGAACTACATGAGGTGAGGTTTTCTCAACACATTTTCAGAAGACAAGGCTGTCATTTCAGCTAACAAAAATGCCGACCAATATAAAAAACGCGCGTAGGTCTGGTTGTGGAGAGTAATTAAAGTGGTGTTCACCGTTTTATTAATTTATTTCATTATGTTTTCGGACGAAAATAGTGGAATTATTGGTGTACAGCATAAAGAAGAATAAGTAGAAGGAAATTTGAGGTCGTAAATCACTTCAAAATTTAATGTTTCATGTCAAAACTGGCAGCTCACAACACAAGGCTGTGATCATGTTTGCAAACCTTTTCGAGGGAATCACACTGAAACTTGAGTTTCCCATTTCCTCTTACATCCTCCAAGCTCTCACAAACATCCACGATACAGTCTATAATTTCTATAGCAGTTTCCCCGTCTCCTCCTGCACGGACATGGACAATGTTCCCCCCCCTCTTCGTGGTAATGTTGTTATGAAGCACAACCTCCAACTCCCCGTCAGTGTTGGTTTCAACAATCTTTTGGTCAAGGTCAGTGAGCTCAGGGGATTTGCTGCCAGCCCAGACGCCTTCGACAAGAGTTGACCAAAGGGCGACACGAAGCCCTAGAGAGTTTACATGGCATATGCAGTTTGGATTGAGGTGGCCGCCGACTCCCATATACCACTTTGGCTTCTTTTTCACAACTTCTTCAAACAATGCCACTACTTCCTCGACCTCTGCCCCCGCACCTCCAGCCGCTGTCGCCACGCCAACTTCATGCCCACCTCTCACTAACTCACAAACCTCATCCGCCCTCTCCTCAAGATTGTCTTTGGTGACAAAGACATTAATGGCGCCTTTCCTGCCCTTTTTCAGCTTCCCGTTCAAGTCATTAAGCATGACAGTAACAGCAATGAGTCCTGAATTGGGTTGTCCATGCGTATGCAATTTGCAGCTCCAGTTGTGGTAGAGAGATGTGTAAGATTGAAGGGACGAAATACCGAAGGAAAGGAGGGTGGTAACGAGAAGGAGAAGGAGAGAGGGGAGGGAATTGGACTGTGAAGCGCTGGCTCCAGGAAATAGTGGCTCCAGGAAAGCAAGGAACGACACTCCATACATCACATTCGCCCTGTTAGCCAAAATAAGCCCAGGAGCGACAAAGTAGACCAAGAGAAGAACAGAATCCCAAGCAGTCATCATAAATTGACCGCTTCCGACGGGGTACCACTGTTCAGTGCAGAATCCCACGGTGGCAGAGACGAGAAGGGTGCTGAGGGCACCAAGGTGAAGAGAAAGGAGAAGGTGATACCCCTCGTTACTCACTTCCAATGACTGGAATAGGAGTGCAGTGCCGGTGAGAACAATTCCAGTGAGGTAGCGGATCTCGCCAGAGTTTGTTGTCGACATTCGCAGGGCGCCGTTGACGTGGTTAATCGACAGCTCGAAGCAAACAATCAAACCAGTGGTGAGGGTGCAGAGAACAACAATCCAGACACTAAGAAAACTGGTTGATTTTTCACCCGAAGTTCCAAATAGAGCGGATCCAAGAATGGGAGAGCTGACAGCGATTACAGACAAAGAAAGGGCGTAGGAAGACAAGTTCACCTTGGGTCGCTTTGAAGAGGAAGGGAGATAATTAGTTAGTAAAGTAGCATTGCGGATGCGACAGCGCCACCCGCGCCAGTAGTCAGCGTCCTTAGTCAAAGTCCCCATTCAACGTCCTTTTTCTTACCTGCGGAACACAAGCGATGATTCCCCCCTCCCCTGCACTCAACTTTCTGAATTCCACACTGTCCCACCAACTTGACAGCACAAACGCCACCAAAACACCAGTGGAGATTTTATAAGCATCGGTTCCCCTAGTGCTCGAAGGCGTGGCAGCGTGTATGAAGACAATCCAGCAGACGAGAAGAAGATAGGTGAACATTTTGGGCAAGTAGGAGTGAAGACCTGTGGCAAGGATTCCAAACAGCAGCAAATGAGGCAGGAAGGCAATTGCAGTGGACGGATCGACTGCAATAGTCTGGTGCATGTCCCACAACACGACAGCGATCGAAAACACTAGCGAGTATCGAAGGTAGCTAGAAGTGGCAGTTGAGCTCGACTTGACTTCACCTTCCCCCCCGACTGTGCTCGATGAGATGAACGATCTGTATGCAAGCATACACCCAACAGCACCCATACCATACCCACGAATGACATCAGTCACACTTGCACAAGGAATACCTTCTGTATGGCTCCCGAAGAATGGATTGGGTAGAATCACTGAGAAAATAGTCATCGAGGTGATGAGGAGTACCATGATCGGAAGGACGGGAGTGTAGATCAACGACGAGTCGTTGGACCCGACCGAAGTAGGGGTTCCTCGAAGCCAAGCCATCTTCGCGTGAGTTTCCTTAATCAAGTGAAACACTTATGAATGGATGGCTTGGTAAACGAAATTTTTTAATCGTAAGAATCCTTGTTTGTTTAAGCTTTCGCCCCGAAACAATCTCAATATTGTAAATTTCTTTTCCCCCTTTGGTATGCTATGTGCGAATTTTGTATGGGAATAAACGGTGCCCCGAACGATATCCACGGATTTGGTTTGTTTGATCCTGAGGTGGCCCTAGCGCGAGCTGTTGCAGCTGGTAACCAGCCGAAGAAAAGGGCGGACAGCGCAGGTGGAGGTGACGACGACGGCGACGACGACGGCGACGCCGATAGTGACGGAACCTAGCACAATGAAACTTATCCCTTCCAAACTTCCTCTGCGTTTGTGGCCTTTGGGAAGAACAAATGTCTGCATCCCCCCTTCAACGACAACAACACATTCAGCGATCATCACTTCTACAGGTTACAAAATTGCCCCCGCACCTGCTCTGAGCTATCGAACCTTGAGCCTCAGTGCCATCTGCTCCTCTCTGTTGCTGTCGAGCTTGCTCTCATGCTTTGTTTCCACCTTTGTATTGAGCTTGCGACGTCGATCCGTCTCATTGCAGACGGCGACCCCAACGCCTCTTTTGTTTTTAGTATCCATCCTGGCCGTTAGGGAGATCTTTTATTCGCCCTTCCCCAGGAATGTCACCAAAAAGGATCATTGGGTGGCCAATGGGCAGTGCTCTGAGTGGCCGTGTTCTCTAAGCAGACGCGACGAAGACGGCAGCCACTTTCTGGACCTGATCTCCTCTCCCAAAAACAACAACAGGAACGCTAGATATGACAGAAACGGGGATGAAAGGATGTCCCCATCCTTAATCCACCTCACTCATGGTTTTGGTTCCAACTCTCTCACTTGGCTCCCTCTTATGCAACTTTTGGCAGACAAGATCGCTTGTCCACGTGTTGTCGCTGCCGATATGGAAAATTTTGGCTTTGGGAGCAGGCCGTCTTGGGGAATGGGACTGACGGGCTGCAGTTGGACGGGTTCCAGACAGCTACCAGATGACCAGTTTACCATGTGTCAAAGTGGTCGGAGCATCTTCGTCGGCCACTCGATGGGCAGTATTCAGTCACTTAGACTTTCACGCCGATACATTAACAGTGATGTGGTTCTAATCAGCCCGGCGCTTTTCCTGCCTTCAACAGAAAGAGGTCAGAAGGCATTTGAGAGATTTAAGCAGACAAGTGGAAGAGGAGAGCGGATGAGAGCGTCCATGGCCAAGGGAATAGCCAAAACAGCGCTGAGGTTGATCGCTACTGCAACCCTTTACCCCCTTTTTTGGTTTATTTTACGACAGATTGTTGCCTCAGAAAAGTTCTGGCGTAGAGGCTTGTCAACGTCTGTTTTTGATTCCAAGGTTGTTGATAAAAACTTCATCTTCAGGTATCAGTTGCCAGTGCTTGCGGCGGGGTGGGAACGGGGACTTTGGTTCTTTTGCTTGGCAGTTGGCTCGAAGGGCAGAGAAAATTGGAGGGCGCTGCAGGATTTTGAAAATGCTTGCGGTTGTCATGGAACAGAGAAAAAAGGCAAAGTTGTGATTGTTCATGGTTTGGAGGATGCAATCATCGGCGTGGAAAACTCACGACTATTGGCTCATTGGGTAGAGAGCCGTGGTGGACGCGTACAGTTACTCGAAATCGAACAATGCGGCCACATATTTCATGAGGAAAAGAAAGATGAATTCTGTGAAACTGTGCAGGCTTGCTTAATTAGGGAATGTTAAAGAATGAATTTGCCAAAACCACCCATCATATAAATGATCACTACAAACGATCAATCGGTGTACCTTTTTTCGAATAATTTCTTGCATCCTGTGTTTTTGGTCAAGGGGCGGTTCACTTCCGAAAATAAAGTTTTTGACACAAAAGGAGAAGTACAGATTGGAATACCACTCCAAGCAGCATCTCAACAATAAATATAATCGGCAACGCGGTAGACAATTATGAAGTTTCAGCGTAGCACACCGAAATCAAAATCTTCTACTTCCTCCCCCCCCTCCTCCCCTATCCTGCAGAATCCAAACGACGACAACGTCATGAACAACAACCCTAGTAATGCCTTAAACGAGGCAAACGAGAATTACAATAGCGTGCTACAGGCTGAGTTTAAGAATTTAACAAATGTCATACCTCCCAATCTTCAAAAATTTACGGAGACCCCACTGTCATCTTCTATGCATCTGCACACTCCTCATACTCATACCTTCCCGGGAACTGATGACATCTTCAAACAAAACGAGACCGCTCCTCCCAAATCCAGCCAGACCTTGAATTATATTCAGCATAAATACCGGCAGCCAACAACTACCCCCCAGCACTTTTATCACAACAATAACAATGAGGTGGACCAAATGACGACATCTGTTTATAATGCAGATCAGAACAGGACTCAAATGTTGCTCTCTCATATAAGCAGCTTGCGAGCGATTGTCAAATCTCAGCTGGACGAGAAGAAGGTGGGTGCGCGAGCGCTTATAAAATTTCCTTAAAAACTTTTGTATCAACCTATCCTTAACTCCCTCTCTCGCTCTCGGCTCTCCTCGTGATTCACAGCGTATCGAGGAGAAATGTTCCTCTGCGACACAACAGCTTAGAGAATCAACAATATTTGCAGAATTCTTGGCAGAGGTCAACCAGTCCAGTGACTCTGATGAAATGTTCATCGTCACTGCTAACAAACTCCAGCACGCGTTCCAGTCACAGCTGGCCTGCTTGTACGTTTTCGACACAGCGACGCACGAGCTCATAACGCGACGGAACAAGCAAACAGAGCCAGCCAATGCGCTTGTATTCCAAGCGGCGCATAGCGAGTTTCCGTTCAATCTTTCATCGGAGGATCCTTCCCTTGTGACTCATAATGCGTCCCTCATCAGCAACCTCAACAATAAGCTATCTTCCTCCACCATTACCAATATCCTTCTCAGTCGTCTGGTCGACGACAACAATAAAATTGTAGGGGTGGTCACAGTTGCAAACCATCTGACGCAGCAGCGCTTTACAACCCGCGATGAGTCTCGGCTCTCAATGATGATACGATCCCTCACCAACGTCGCAATTGCCATCGAGAAGGCTCGTCGAGTCGAGGCAAACTTTACTTCTCTGCAGAATAAGATGTACAAATTGGAGAAGGCTGCGGACAAAAGCTGGCTACTTGGTGACGTTGTCGACGATGTGCTCGCGAAAGTCAGCGGTATAACCAATTGTAAGCGAGCCAAATTGTGGATCGCGGATCACCCCACAGAAAATTTCTTTATGTATCACAATAACTCGGACGGCAATAACGCTTCCCCATCCAAGATGGACGCAAAAATTGTGGCCCTCCCTACCACCACAAACGATAAACCGAACGCAACGCAAATAACGGCCCCCATCGGGACAGGCATCGTCGGGAGTGTCTTTGCGACGCACGAATTACTTCACGTCCCATCGCCTACGACGGACCCCCGCTATGACGATGCTGTCGACAGAATATCAGATAAACCTCCAAACGCATTACTTTGCGCTCCTATATTTGACCGCGAGGGCACATTGATCGCTGTTCTTCACCTTTGCGGGAAGAGAAATTCCCACGAGTTCACTTCAGAGGATATTCGGCTCGCTGAGATGTTTGCAAACCAGCTCAGTCCAGTTGTTTTCACAATTTCGGAGCAGCACAACAAGAAAAACACCGCGAGTAAGGCAAATGCCACGAAAGAAATGTTTGGCAGCGCGGATGGTTTTTTCAGTTTCGAGAGTAACTTCACAACAATATGTGAAACAGTGGAGAATTCCATCGCGTCAATTGTCAGCAAGGTGGACTACTGCGCTTTCTACCTCTGTGTAGACGAAGGTGAGGGTCGGAGCTTTGTGGGCGCAAAATACAGTAATCCTGAGCGATTTCAGCTCGTCAAGGACGACGCCAGCATTCTTTCGGAGGCGATAGGCAAAAAAAGCCTGATAAACGTTGTCAATGTTCACCGCCATGGCACTTTCAACTTCGAAATCGACGCGCAGCTAGACAAAATGACACAGAGTGTGTTGGCCATTCCCGTGCTCGCTCCTGACAACCAGGTCATTGGACTTGTGCAGGTTCTTAGGTCACGTCGGGGAAAGAATGAGAGGCCTTTCACCAAGCAGGAAGTTTCCAATATTTCGGAATACGTAGCCACAATGGCCGGCGCGTTGCGCAAATGGCAACAATACAACATGAAATCGACTAAGTTGGTTCAGTCGGAGAAGTTGGTGGCTGAGTACGTCGGCGAAATTGAGAGCAATAGACAGAGTATGGAAAATGCGAGGGAGAATTTTAGGTCGATGATGGTCGAAAGCGGAGAATGTTTCGGAGAGAACTTATCAGCTTTGTTGCAATTTGTGGAGGAAGTATTGAACGCTTCCACCACGAATGATGATAACATAAATACATTCTCATTAGACTCCGTCTTTAACGGGGGTATTCTAACTAATTTGATCCCGGGAATTTCGAATTCAAGGTTGATCCATAAAGACAGCAGCAGCAGCAGCAGCAGCAGCAGCAGCAGCTTCAATACAGGCTTGACGGGCGAGTGCGTGCGCACAAGACAGCCGGTCCACTCCAACGACATTAGAAACGAGCCTTTGAGTGTGGATTCCGTGGACTTGGTTCAAAATGATGGCGACATAACACTGACTACCCGCGTCTGTGGCTACTTTGTCCCGCTATTAATTGACGGGGAAGTGGACGCAGTGATACAGGCGTTCGCCGAAAACCCCTTCTCTTCATCAGCCAAGACTATCCTCTCTCAGATTGCCTCAGCGCTGTCGACTCTACTATCAACAGCGAGCAAGAAATCCTTCAGTATCGCAGCCGCGAATAGCCTCCAAGCGGAAGTCGAGGTCTTGAAGAAGACTCTTCACGAGGATGGCACCATAGCTGATGGCTCCGACAAACTTTCCAACGCAATTTGTGGAGGAGGTGATGTCTCTGAAGCTGTAGACGGTGGTGAAATCGACGACGATGCTGACATGGTAGTTCTCACGAGACTGACTGGCCAGCTCACAAAAAATATTTTTGGAGCAGAGCATGCAACCCTATATTTTATCGACGAGGGAGAAACATCAGCCGGCGAACTGGGAACGGCGTCAATCTTCACCTTCCATAATTCCAAAAGAATAGAATCGTCGCTGACGAATTCCTACCTTCACCACCAGTCTGTCCTCAGCAGTAAGGTGATATGCTTGAACAACAAAGAGGTGGAGGGCCGGATTGATATCACAAATGACATGAAGCTCGCTCGAAGTACTAAAAACGTTATGTGTGCTCCTCTCTACAACCATCGCAACAACGACAATTCACCCCTTGCCATTCTCGAAGTTTCCAACTTTGCGGGCGATATAACGCCTAGTGATCAAGTTCTGATGAACAAGTGGGCCAATGCGGTGGAGGCTCAGCTTGTCACGCACAAGGCTTTCAGCTACTTAAAAAAGTCGCTGAGATTGTTCGAGAGCGAGCTGAAACTTTTTTTCCACGCCGTGAAGGAGTTCAACGTCTGGGACATCAACTTGAATAAGTTCTTAGAAAAAGCCGAGTTTCACGCCGGTGTGTTGTTCCATGCGGACAAAAGGACAATTTACGTGTTTGACGAGAACAACGAATTCGTATCGCGGTCAGGAAAATTTGGCGAAGCGCAGCAGATCAGCTCGCCTCTAGTGAGTGCTGTTGCCAAGGGAGGAGTTAGTGAGGTGAACGGCGACGAGGTCGCCGTTCCTCTGCTTCTTCAAGAGAGTGTCATAGGAGTCATGAGTCTATCTGGCTGCGAACACGCGGACAAACTCCTCAATAAAATGGAAAACTTTGCGACTTGCGTCGCCACGCCAATTTGCAGATATTTGGACGTCAAACATACGACTAACCAATCGAACCGAGCCATGGAGGCTCAAAATATTTTTCAACGGAGTCTTTTTCAGCTGAACAGTACTTTGAGTTTGAGGGATGAGGTGGACTTAATTGAGGAGGATTGCTTTGTCTTAGTAGCTAACATATTTGCTGCTCAGAACGTCGCTCTTTATATCGTGGACGATGAAAACTGTAGCATTTTATCATCCAATGTCCCCGCTCTCCACACAATTAAGCTTCCAAGCGCTACCATCGTGGGCCAGTGCGTCGATCGGGGCGCGATTGTAAACCAAACTACTTCTCGCGGTGATAAAAACACCAATAGACTCGCTGTCCCAGTAACAAATGATGGTGGCGATGTTATCGCAGTGCTTGTGGTTGATTTGAATGCTGTGGAGAGGAAGGAAGCAATGATTAGCGGTGGTTTTACTCGTACACACTCTCCTCTTCCCCAGAGGCAAATCGATAGCGACGATGATGATTGCGGGGATCACACAGACGAGCTGAATAGCGTCGCGAACATCATCGCGAGCCACATGATCAGGATAAACAGGAACCACGCGAAGCACAAGCAGTTGAGCGCCGTCATTACGAATCAAAGCGAAGAAATCACCATTGCTCAAACTACTCTGGAAAGAAAAGCTCTGCTTTACAAGATGTCACTTACAATTTCACACTCGAAAAGCCTCCCTACGCTCTTCCAATACATTGTTGACTACTGCAGCTCGTTCATGAACGCCGAGCGCGCCAAGCTGTTTCTCAGAGACGGGAAGGAACTTTTCTTCTTTGATAAGGACAATAACGAATTCCGGCTACCCGACGACCATGGATTAGCTGGCAAGACGTTATTCAGCCGAGAAATTAATAATATCCAGGACGCTTACAAAAGTCCTCACTTTGATAAGGACAGTAACAGCATGATCAGTGAAGAGAACGGAGAAGTGTCGGATCCGAACCACCTCACCAAATCAATCTTGAGTTGCCCGCTTATCAACCCAACCACCAACGAGGTCGTTGGTGTTTTGCAGGTGATCAATAAAATCAACAACATCACAAATTTCCCCAATACGAGTACCTCGACGCCGGACGGGAGGAGGGGTAGTAGCTACATCGAAAATTTAACCAATTTTGACGACGAGGACGTGAGAATGATCGAGGGCTTCGTGATAGAAATTCAGCTGGCTCTAACTAAGAGCCTGACGACGATCGAGAATCTGAGCAACGAGCGTCTCACACAAAATCAAGAGTTTGAGGATACATTGGGCCAGAAGCAGCAGCAGATCGACGAAATGGGAGGAAAATTAGAGCAGCAACGGGAGAAGAATCAACAGCTCGACAAAAAGCTGAATAAAGCGAAGTACATCACGGAGCTGAGCGTCAATGTTGCAACGGACCTTTCTGTCGCGGGTATTTTCACGTATGTCGTCAACAAAGCGCCAAAGATAATGAACTGCGAGAGGGCGACGTTATTCCTGATAAATCAGGATGCTGAAGAACTTTATAGTGTCAGAAAATCCACCGTAGAGAGTCCGCACAAAGTCGCGTCCTCAAAGCAGAACTTTGACGAGATCAGGATCCCTTCGACTTCAGGCATTGCGGGCTATGTCTTTAACCAGTCGAAGACTGTTAATCTAAAAGATCCATACAGTGACAAGAGATTTAACAGGGAAGTGGACACGCAAACAGGATTCGTGACACAATCTATACTCTGTGGGCCAATTGTTGACGACAAGTTTAAGACCATCGGAGTCTTGCAACTCATCAATAAAATCGACTCAGTCAATCAAGTAGAGGGAGCTAGCTTCGACGACGAGGACGAGAGAGATTTAGCTGATCTCATAACTGTTTTGGCAAGTGCCATAAGTCGTTGTGTATTTCACACCAACACGTCAAAAAACTTCCAGGAGCTGCTCGATACTAAGATTGAGGAAGAGAACAAGCTCGAGAGAGAAAAAAGGGAGGTGAGTGGACAAAGAAAAAGTGCAGTGCGATACAGCGGTGCAGCGAGGAGGAAGTGGACAACAATTATCGAAGGCCAGGAGAAATCGAAAAGAAACTAATCCGAATTTCAGCTGCTGAAAAGCAATCTTCTTCTTACGCTTAGTGATGACTTGCTGTCTGATACATCTTTGTCAAGTATGTTTGCGCAAATCGTTAAGCACGCTCCGACGGTGGTGAATGCCGAGTTTGCGAGCTTGTTCTTGTTCGACCGCGCAAAAGATGAACTCTGGAGTATTTCTAGTAGCAACAATCAGAAGGTCATCCGAGTGCCGGCCGAAAACTCCATCGTGGGTCACGTTGCCAAGCACAACGAATTGCTCAACATCAAGGACGCCTACAACGACGAAAGGTTTAACCGCAATATTGATGCCGAGAGCGGCTTCCGGACAAGGCAAATCCTCTGCGCCCCAGTGTACGATGAGAATAGCTACAATGACGAAGTTGTAGCTGTCTTGGAGGTCATTAATTACAGGGGTGCCGGCGATGACGATGGTGTAGAAGGAGAGCTCAGAGGTTTCACAGAGAAGGAAGAACACCTAATTGTCGAATTAGCAGCTCATGTTGGCAGAGTAGTGACCAGGTGTCTAAGGTTAAGCCAAGAGCAGGAGACGCTGAGCAAAACCCTAGGCGAGGAGAAAACGAGAAATGATCAACTGGTCACCGAGCAGGAAGCTGTAAAAGTGGAAAACTCTGAACTCAGGACAAAGTTGACTCAGCAGGAAGAAAAATGCGTAGAACTGAGCACGATGCTAAAATCAATGGAAGAAACGCAGGGGAAGATGACAATAAAATTGACGGAGCTCGAGCAAGCAGAAGTTGAAAGGGATTCCGCCCGCTGTGAAATCGATGATCTTAAAGAACGAATCAGACTTCTTGTTGCCGAGAATAGCGAGCTAAAGGCTGTCAACGAGGAACGCGAAGAATTCAAGAAAACATCTGCATTACTCAATTCCGTCAGTGACAAGCTGGCTGCTGACATGAATGTCAACACGCTCTTCCTCGAAACAGCGAGCCATTGCAAAAATATCCTGAATTGCGACAGAGCTACTTTATACTTGATCGACAGGACAGATAGGAACAACTGTCAGCTCTTCACCCTGGACACACACGACAAGAAGACAATGATCAGAACTCCAATTACATCAGGAATTAACGGACATGCAGCGTGTAGCGGCGAACTGATAAACATCGAAAATGCTTACGACGATGTGCGCTACGACAAGAGCGCCGATTTTGCGTCCGGATACGTGACGAAGACGATCCTATGTGCGCCCATCATGGGCCACAACAAACAAGTTGTGGGAGTCTTGCAGGCCATGAACAAGAGTGAAGGTGGAGGGGGGGCGCAGTTCAGCTCTCAAGACGAGGAACGAATCCTTCTGCTGAACGATCGCATCGGAACGACGATCACAAGAGTAACGACGTTTAATCAGGTCAAAATCAGTCTTGAGAATAAGCTACAACAGGAGACCTTCGAGCGTAAGAAAGTGCAATCGAAGCTCCAGCTCGAAGAAGAGGAGTTCGAGACGACGCTAAAGAAAAAAAATGCCGAGCTTGAGGAGGAGGTGGCTAAAGAGAAGTCATTGAGAGTAGAATTGAAGCGAAAGAAGGAGATTGAAAGGCTCACCTCTGCGTTGGCAAGCGACGTCGAGACACGCCAGCTCTTCGATCATGTGTGCGACACTGCGCGCGAGGTAATGCAAGCTGAAAGAGCGTCGCTATTTTTAGTAGACAACTTGTCGAAAGAACTCTGGAGTGCCGAAGCGCACGGAACGTCTCAGATTCGGATCCCTATCAGCGCTGGTATTGCGGGCGCTGTCGCGAGGAATGGGCAACTATTGAATATTAGCGACGTGTATAAGGACAATCGTTTCAATCAGGAAATTGACAAGAAAACTGGCTACAAAACTAGGTGTACGCTGTGTGCCCCAATCCTCAGCAACGACACTAGCGAAGTTTTGGGGGTGCTCCAGATTATTAACAAGCTACCTGAAACGGACGTCTTTACAGATGCCGACGAGGAGAGGATCCAAAATTTGTCATCTGTAATCGGAACGGCCATTGTGAGGTGCAAGGAATACGCCGAAATTCAGTCAGAGCTCCAGCAAGAGAAAATGAGGGAGAGGGCACTCGAGAAAGAGCTCGAGCAGGAGAGAAATCTCAAGATCATTACGAGTACAATCGCCGATGACCTCAATTTGAAAAATTTATTTGACCAGGTATGCTCGCATGCTTGCGATTACATCGGTTGCGATCGGGCTACGTTGTTTCTGGTTGATCATACCAAGGAAGAGCTCTGGAGTACTGTAGCCCACGGTAGCGGCGAGATTCGAGTTCCAATAGGCGTTGGCATCGCGGGTTTCGTAGCACATACGGGGAATCTGCTAAATATCAAAGATGCCTATAGTGATAGCCGCTTTAGTCCAGAAGTTGACAAGAAGACCCACTACACGACGAAGACAATCCTTTGCTCCGCAATCCGCGAGAAGGAAGGATCGATCGTTGGAGTACTGCAGCTCATTAACAAGATTAATGGAGTATTCGATCACACTGATGAAGCTGCTATCGAGCAGCTCAACGTTACCATCGGAAGCGCGATTCACCGATGTCAGGAGCACAGCGGGCTGCAAGACCAGCTCGAGGCCGAGCTGAGCAATCAGAGAACGCTGCAGGACGATCTGTCTCGGGAGAAAAACCTGCAGCGAATCAGCAATACCATTGCCGGAGACGTTGAAACAAAGCAGCTCATTGACAATGTATGCAGATCGGCATGTGAGCTCATGAAGGCGGACAGGGCAACCCTTTTTTTAATTGACGTGGAAAAAAATGAGCTCTGGAGTCAAGTTGCCCACGGCAGTGGCGAAATTCGAGTTCCCGTGGGGGTTGGAATCGCTGGAATGGTTGCCTCTAGCGGCGAAACTATGAACATAAGGGACGCATACGACGATGATCGCTTCAACAGGGAGGTCGACAAGAAAAGCGGGTACAGAACAAAGAGCATATTATGTTTGGCCATCAAGGAGGATGAGGGTGACACGGTTGGGGTCATACAGGTCATCAACAAGGAGGAAGGGGATTTTTTTGATGGCAGAGACGAGGAAACGCTAAAATCGCTCGGAGATGTAGTTGCGAGAGCCATCCACCGCTGTCAGGTAAACATGCGGCAAGAACAAGAGCTGCAGCAGCAAGAGGAGTTGCAGCTGTACGACATGGATCACGAGGCCGAAAATAGACTCAACAGCATTTTGATGTACGGGGCGAAAAAATCATCAACGCTTGACGGGATTTTGGACAAAATGTGTAATCACGCGTGCACTTTTATGAACGCTGATAGGGCGAGCATCTTCCTCTACGACAAGACTCGGCATATGCTATGGAGCAAGATCGCCAACGGAGGAGGAAATGCCAACGACGAGAGTTTCAACGGTGAAATCCGCTTCTCCGCGGACAACGGTGTAGCGGGTGAGGTCTGCAGGGCTAAAAGATTGCTCAACGTAAAGGACCCGTACAGCTACCCCAGCTTCAATCGCGATATCGATGTCCAAACGGGTTATACAACAAAGAGTATTTTGTGTGATCCTATTGTCAGCGGAGAAATAGGGACTTTTGGCACTCTCATGGGAGTTATCCAGATTCTGAACAAAAAAGGAGGGATGGTTTTCGACAAGAAAGACGAAGGGAAGATCAGTATACTGAGCAAACAGATCGCAAGCGCGATTATTCTGCACGTGGAGAAGAATAAGGTGGAAGAGCTGGCTTTCAGCGGCAGGAAGGGGTCGATTGGGGGAATGATAAGTAACAACAGCTCCCCATTGACGAGGTCGCGAGGGATTAGTATTGGAGGATCAGTGACAGCAGGATCGCCGACTGCAAAGTTGTCTGTAACTAGCCCGAGCCAACAAAGTATTTTGCAGCCAATTCGTATAGGAAGTCCGACAGATGGTGTTTTAAGCGGCGTCGGTGGATTGGGAGGGGGTAGTGAGGCCTCACTCGGACAATTCAATAATTTCCTCGATAGCAGTGTCGAGTTCCAAGTCATGATGAGCAATGTGAGCAGGTTTTTCGAGAAGCTGACGAGCGAGGACTTGTCGAGTGTCAAGAGTGTGTGCAACATAGTCAGAGAAGAGCTGGGGTCCATGCTCGAATTCGATATGTGCAAGCTTTGGGTCCTCGGGGGCGAAAGTCGAGACAAAAATAGAGTTTGGAGCATCGAGAATGGAGGAGAGACCACCAACATCGACGATGGGCTGCTTGGTGAAGCCATGAGGGGAAGAAAGGTCACAAAAAGGGCCAATCCTACTTGGGGAGAAATTTCCAACATGAAAATCAATCTTGCGGGATTGAGGGGTGGCGGAGGTGCAAGCTCGGGAAGGAAAGCTGAGGTAGGATTGGTGGTATGTTCCCCCGTATTGATCGGCGAGGAAGTTGTGGCATGCTTGCAGTGCGTCTCTGGCGGGCTGAGGAGCAATTTGAGCAGTAAAGAAGAAGAAAGTGTGGTCGCGTTTTCCAAGATCATTGGCTATAGCATGATGATGCTGAGAGTGGGAGAGAGACTGAGCAAAAACGAGGAAATCATGGAGAGGGTTTCCGAGGTTTCTACTAGCAAGAGAGGGCTGCAGTTCTTGTTTGTGGACGAATTGAGCGACATTTGTGACGATCTCATCAAGATGCACGTTGTAAATTTGCTCAACGGTAGAAGCAATATAACGGCGACTTTGTACGTCGCTGATAAGGAAAACAACAATTTGGTGGTCTGCGGGAAAGCAGGGGGGGATGGAGATGGTGGGGCTTGGCCGAAAATGCCAATTGATGGGTCGGGTAGCTTGGTCGGAAGGAGCGGCTTTTTCGGAGTCGTGCAGCAGTACAATAACAATGCTAACAACAGCAGGATGGGGAGTACAGGCAGACCGGTGGATGGGAACACGCATGCAGATGAGAGCCCAGCGAAACCAGGAGTGAGCGCAAGCAAGCTTGCCACAGCTGTTTATCAGACGCCGACAAAGGCAAGGCAATTGGTCGCAGGTGGCGAAGAGGAAAGTTTCTCGACCCCCAAAAATAACATGAAAGAGTTCAATAGAGAATACGGAACAAAGAGCATTTGTATCCCGCTCGTGATCCCTTACAGTGAGGATAACTTGCAATTTGGCGTCGTGAATAACTGCAATGACATCACTGTAGGGGTTTTGCGAATCGCAAACGAGGGTGATGCAGGCAACTTTAGTGACGTCGACATTGAGGTCTTGGTTTCATATTGCGCAGACCTGGCCACTAGCCTTTGCAGTTTCTACAGAAGAAAGCTGTTGGAGAGCAAGAGCGTTTTGGAGAATAGGCAGCAGCACAAGAGGGACAAGAAGGTAGCCTACGTCTGGAAGAAGCAAAGCGACAACTTTTTAAATTGTTGCGAGAAGTTGGGCGAGCTTTGTGGTGAACTCATGAGCTTTATGATAGAGCCGGGAGAGGGGTCGGGTGAGGTTGTAGAAGAGGCGCTGACCAACTTGGTCATCAAGAAGGGCAGAGAAATGCTTGCTTGCGATGGTTTGAGTTTTGTTTTGAGAGGCAAGGGAGATTACGACCAGGGGTTGATTCCAGACCGAGTTCCGAGGGACTTTGTCACACAAGCGATGCGCAGGGGGGTTGTCATTAAAAACGAGCCAAAGAACAACAGGAAGCACGAAAAGAGCGGCGGAGAAAAGAACATGTTCGTGATAGTCGTGCCCGTTTGGCAGAGCGGCTACGGTCCTCCTCATGGTGTTTTGATTGGGGTGCGAAATAATGTGTGCGAGACACACTTCAGCAGCAGTAGCGAGGAAAGTCTGTTCGTTTCTGTTGCCAACATTTTAGGAAATGGTCTGAACGCCTTGCTGACAAAGAACAAGACTCTTGGTCGTCCGAGAGGTCACAGGGGCGCTGAGGGAGACGTGTTGATGACGAATGGCGCGAGTTGGAGTGCTCGCAGAAGCATCCGTGCGAGTGGTGACGGGACTAGCAGCAATCATAAATACGACAATAGCCGCCAATCACATCTTGCCCTCGAGAACCTATCTGATCTCCTCTCAACCAACACAGAGTTTGTCGAAAGTACCAGCAAAATCGCAACGGCATTGACTTTTGATCACTTGAGCAGCGCAGCATCTCACGCTGTGAACCACCATCTGAAAGACTGCGGTGTATTTTTATTCACCATCGATATCAATCGGAAGAAGATGCGACCTCTCTTCGCGAATGGAAGCGGAATCTTGCTGGGATTAAGCAACGGAATCTTAGGATTTGTCGCCACAACGGGAAGAACCGAAGTCGTGGGATGTGCCAAGTTGCACAGACTGTTCGATAGAATCGTCGACTGTCACAACTTGAACAATTGCGAGTCCCAGCCGATGTGCGTTTTGCCTCTCTTTGACGGAAAGGGAGGAGTTGTTGGAGTAATGCAAGTCGTTGGAAAAAGCAGGGATGAATGTTTCGAAGACTCGGAGGTGTCCTTAATAACATCCTTGAGTAAAAACATAGAGGACGGAATGAAGAGATGCTTTGTCATGGAACAGCTCACCAACGAGGTATACGATAGCAAGGCCAAGCTGGCCAAGGCAAGCGAGGAAGCCGCTGAGCTCAAGCGGAAGATGATCGCCGAGAGCGATATGGGTGCGAAGGAGCGCAGGAGACTGCTGAGTTTGCTGAAAGTTAGCAGGGGCTTGCTGCTCGAAAAGAGCAAACAAGAGGTCATAAATTTTGCGGAGAACGCTTTGAAGCAGCTCATGGATTGTGATCGGAGCGTTATTTTTCTCAGAGACGAAGAGAATAACGAGTTGGTCTCGGTAGGGGAAGGGAACGGCATCGGTGGGATGGAGATTCGTCTTGAGGCGGGGAAGGGGGTTGTTGGACACGTTGCAAAGACGGGAAAGGTCGTGAACATCGGCGAAGGGGGGAGCAAGGACATTGGACTGGACATGAGCATCGGGGGGGAAATCAATTATGGGAGTGACATGCGAACCACGAGCTTGTTGTGTGTCCCTATCTGGGCTGCTGACAAAAACAATAATAGCAACACAGGAGAGAAAATTACTGGAGACGGAAAAATCAGCGGTTGCGTATTGCTTCAAAATCGACGGGCTGCCATTGGTGGCGACGGTGGCGGTGACAGCAAACGTTTCTCGAGTGTAGACGAAGCTTTGTTGAAGTGTTACTGCGACTTTTTTGGGGTCGCAATTATGGTCATAGACCTGAACGAGCGAGCTGTGGTGCTTTCTTCAGCCGTTCACAAAGAATTTAGCGGTATGGCTAGCCAGATTGATGCGCTTACTCACGGCAACCAAGCAATCGAAGTTGCCAGCGATATGATGCGCCTGGAGGAAGCAACAGCTGCATCAAGAAATAAAGCTCTACACAGCTTGTTCGACATCGAGAAGGAGCTGGAGAGCCAGAATGCAGTTATGGAGGCACTTTTGCATTAATTATTTGTGCGAGTAATTGTTAATAATGATAAATTGCTTTAAAGGAGAACCCCTCCCTCCCTTCCCGTCGCTACAAACTAACTCATAAGCATAATCTTTTACCATTACAATTGGTGCACTGTGTTTCCGTGGGTATCCTGTCTTCGTCGGACGCTATCGTCGACCTTCTGTGTGTGTTTCTCTGCAGCCAAAGGGTTGATGCCGGTGAATGAGTCCGGCCCCTGTTGTCGCTGTTGAGTCAACTCAATCACATTCTTGGCATCCCTAATATTACTAGCGCCACCTCCCTCATTTGAATCAGCCCCACTGTCCCTGAGCTCCTTGCTCAAGAACTCACCGACATCCAATTGGCGGCTCCCACCCTTGTACTCCTCAACCATTTCAAAGATTCCGATGACAATCATGCTGATACCGCTGGCTGTGTAGAGGAAAATCATGGCATAGCTCAGCATCGCGCTATCCTTGCTCTCATTCTTGGTTACCATCAGAAGCACAATGGACAAAACAAGGAACTGATTGATCTGCTGAAAAACGGCGAGGTAATTATCACGTTTGGCGACGTACGGCTTGAACCAACAGAGCATACTAATGCTCATAAATGTGATCGCCAGACCAGTCTGAACCTGAATCACGCTACCTTGAGCTATGAAAACGAGCCCTCCTGTCATTAAGAGGCGTCGATAGCACTGCGACGACACCGAAGTTGTTAGATGCTGCAACTTTGATAATGGATTTTCAGGTCACCTTGGCTAAATGATTTGCTTGCTTACCTCATAAGCCTCGTACCACCAGCAACCGGGTCGGTAAGCATAGAACAAAAATGATATGTGCTTGATGCTGTGGTCTTTGTCACGAATAATGAGCTTTTCTGCAACAGATTTGTCTTGATGTCTCAATGGATTCAATTTCTCTCGATAGCGAACTAGCATAAAAAGAAATGTCATCGGCACTCCGATGGGATAGACGACAGCCATGACTACGGCGTACCAGCTCCACTTGTTGTAATTAGCACCAGCACACGTGAGAGAGTAATCTGCGGTTTAAGATCACACGCGAAGACGACGGTGAGATCCGGAAACAAAATACTCAATTGCCCTAACCCGGTTTGTTCCCCCCTAACAACTTACCTGCTTTTAGGTATTCGACACCTTCTATATTGTCGCAGGGAAAGATTGTAAAAGTTGCTATTGATGCACCTGGGTAACTGAGATAGCTGAGGAGAAAAAGGAAGGCACAGTACATGTTTTTGAGACGTTTGTGTTGGTGTTCGCGCCTCTCCCCACCTCTCTCTTTCAAACCCAGAAATAACCGCTGCAAGAGGTAACACAGGCACAAAATCGATCCTAGGAGAAGCGGAATCGAGGTCGTAAAGAAGAGGACGTCGAAATAATTGATTTCCGCGACACAGCCGGCGCTGATCTGCCCGAAGATATCGAGATTCACAAAATTCATGCTAGTCAAGAAATCACTAAAAATGTCTGGCAAGCTCACATCGAAAACTTGGGGGATGGCGGACATGATTTGCATGCCCGCGATGACGATTTTGCTCATGTGGACCATCGCCTGCCTTGACTTTGGCGGGAAGCAGTACTTTATGACCAGTAACGTGACGACCAAGATGACAAGAAGAGTACCCAAACTACCCGCCACGCTGCCCATTGCCACTTCGCTTTCATCACAGCTGTGGCAGACACTCTCCCAATTTCCTCCGCTACCCTCGACACAAACAGAGCAATACGGCCCCGTGTTATATTCGGGACAAGTTTCGTTGAACAAGCCCCCTTTACAGAGCGATGTCTTCGGGCACTCCCTCACATCAGTCGACTCATTCCTTTGCCTCCAGAAACCTTCTTCCAACCGGAGGCTATATATTTCGTTACCGACGTCACTACAGGCCATTCCATCGACGCAATCAACACAGGTTTGGTTCAGCGATTTGTAGGTCCCTGACGGGCACAAACACAAGTCGCTACTCTTCGCTCCAGTTGTGAGCGTTAAAGAGGTACTCATGTGATCTTGGCAAGACTCGCACCAGGAGTTGCTCAAAGCCTCCTTGTAATAACCGACCGCACATAAATCACACATTTCAGTGGCCTGGTTGAGCTGGTAACCAGGGGGACACAGGCATGAGTTCGTGGCACTGTCACGCACGAAACCGGGCTTGCACTCACAGCTCCTCGCGCCCGCCGAACTCATCTCGTTATCGGGGCACGCTTCACAGTGTTGTGTGTCGAGAGTGAAGAAATTACTAGGGCACTGTTCGCATGCCAAAGCGTCGTAGCCCCGCGCGTAGGAACCCGGATTACATTCCACACACTCGTAATACCCTTTCACTTCGTTGTACAGGTTCATATGGCCCGGCTCGCATGCTTTGTAATCAAGAATTCCATTGCCGTCAGAGAGCTCACCCCCGACCTGCAAAACAGAAATTCTCTGCTTGCTCCCGCTGCCAGGTTCCAAAACTGCAAAGGCCGTTGTGTGATAGTCATCGGCGTCAAATCCTTCAGGGGGGTCGGCGCGCATACAGAGGCGCCCAGCTACCACCACATAAGCGTGGCTAGGCCCAAAATTATTCCCCGTCACTGTGATAACGGTTTGCTGCGCGCTGCCATCTTCACCTACAGTTTGTTGGCGAGGACACGATATGGTCTGCTGTCCGTCGATTAACTCGGAGGGACAACCACTATAAGAAAGGACTGTCGGTACCTTATAGGAAAGCTTTGAAGAACGACCACTCACTGCCATTGCTTCCAACTCGACAATGACACTCTTACCCGCCCCCGGAGGGGTGATACAAGTAACTTTTCGGTCGGGAAGAATATCATCATGTGTGACATTGGTGCACAAGTTCATATTAATCTTCACGACCAACTGCGAAAGACCGAAATTCGACCCGACGATAGTGATTGTATCACCTCCTACAGTGTTGCAGTCCAAAGTACTCGTCGGATCTTTTGAATTGAGCTCGCAGCCACTAATGGAATGGATTTCCGGAGGAGCGTAGGATAATGTCCCCGTTGCCTCTCCAAAGACATTATTCGGGTCTGATGCGTATTTTACCTTGACGGCAATGTTTTCCCCAGCTCCCGGAGGCATTATGCAGCTGATTGCGTTGGTAGTCTTTGTGTCGATAGCACAGGTTTGACCGTTGCTAAGTTGAACTAGCATGCTGTCACTTGGGCCTCCAAATCCAGTTCCCAAAATGGTGAGGGTTTCGCCCCCCTCCGTGTTGAAGTCCTTGAGAGGAGCCACCTTATTGATGGAGATTTGTGTGCATTCTTGGCTGCCATACTTGATGTACTCGTCTTCATCACAAGGGACGCACATTCCCTGCCCCACTTGCGGCGCTACGCTATTTTCAGGGCAAACAGTACAGTTTGGCGAAGCCTTTGAAGAGTAATGGCCAATGCCACAGTTTATACATCTTGTCTGGTTACCGTTCGGATAAGTCCCCGCTTTGCACTCACTGCAAGAGATAGCTCCTCTGTCGTTGATAGTTATGCCACCGCCGTCCGGTGGACTGCTGCCACCACCGTCCGGAGGACTGCTGCCACCACCGTCCGGAGGACTGCTGCCACCACCGTCCGGAGGACTGCTGCCACCACCGTCCGGAGGACTGCTGCCATCGCCTTCCGGGAGCCTCCTGCCACCACCGTCCGGAGGACTACTGCCACCATCACCACTATTACCGCTGCCAACATTGACTACAACTTCACTATAGCGCCCGCTTTCACATTGCGAGCAAGCTGCATCCCCAGCCCTAGCGTAGGTTCCTCCAGGACACTGCTCACAATCTTTTTGACCAAAGGTTGGGACGCTACCACCTTCACACTCATCGCAGGCTCTCTGACTGGAACCTGAATATTTCCCTTGAGGGCAAGGTGTGCATGCAATTGAGCCAGACACCGAGTAGTTGCCGGGAGAGCAAGGAAGACAATCACTTGACTTGGTCAATCCTGTAGAGTTCGAGTACCGTCCAGCACTACATCCGCTACAGCTTCGACGCATGTAGTCCATATTCCATTCACCTGCTGGACAAGGAGTGCAGTCTGTCGACCCTAGATCCGCCGCATATGTACCCGGTGGACAGGGATCGCATGTCGCCGCCCCTTCCGCAGATGAATGGGTCCCTTTTTGGCAAAACTCGCAGTTACCACCGTCCTCTGGAGAAGTCAGACTTTTCCCTGGCGAACACAAAGCGCAGGCGCTCTCGTCCTCACTACCGGGGGGACTCGTCGCCCCAGGTTGGCACGTTTGACACTCAAGTTCAGAAGTTGCAGCTTTCAGCGAACTAAACTTTCCTTGCACGCACCGGATGCAAGAATCATCTTGATCATCGTGCCATTTTCCTGCAGGGCATGCGCTGCATCTAATGTTCACAACTGGTCCAGTCTTAACTTCTTCAATGGTAGTCCCCACAGGAAGATTGTAGGTTAAGTCACCCGGATTCCCAATAACTTCCGAAACAAAACCTTCGTCGCAGTTTCCGAACACGAAAAATGGATCATGTGTATCACCGAAATTGTTGCCTATGTCGATAAAACTGACGTCAACGTAGTTTGCAAAGGAGGAGGAAAAGGCATCATGCACGAATGATACCCCTTTGAAATTGATTCCTGACGGCTCAGGACCGACCCAGATTTGTCCTGAGCTACCGGAAGGGCCTCCCAAGTTGTTTTTGAACACAGTTCTTGTCACATTTACCCCACCACTGCTGCCACTGATTGTCATTCCCCCTCCCTTACTCGCTGTTGCGACGTTCCCCTCGAAAAAGCAATCCTCAACATGCGCTCTTGCGCCCTGCCCGACAACCAAAAATCCGTTTGTTGTGGTGTGCCCTTTCATGTGCAGATGCCGTAGGGTTAGAAGTGGATCTGCAGGGCCTGAGCCAGGGGTAAGATTAATTATCTCTGAGTGAGTAATACCTCCCCCCCCTCCTCCTCCACCACCGGCAGGTTGAGTAATCTTAACCCTTAAATCACCCTCAGCCCCCTCTAACTTAAACTCCTCCAAGTGGAACTCATTCCAGTCTAGTCCTCCCCCACTGTCCACCTGTACATTGTTCGTAACCACTACTTCTACCGGTGGAACCGGTCTGGTGAATATCGTTCGCAGTCCTTCAAAGGTGTCAACATGAGTAGCCGGGGTACAAACCTGACCCTGACAAGAGGGAAGTATCTGGACTAGAACATAAATTAACAGCCAAGTGAAATGGGTGCTTTCCATAATGGTTACTTTGACACGCAGCCAACTAAATCCTCTATATGAATCACAAAAAATGGGATAATAAAACACAGCAACAAGGACAAGGACAGAAGTTGCAAGATCTCAATTTTATTTTTTTGACGAGGGTCGAGCGTCGAGTCGTTGATCTGGACATTTTCGGTCAAAAAAATAAATTTTACACTCAGCGCTAAACCTATTATTGTAACTACTATTAGTCACTAACATTCTTTGTTGTACCACCATTGCCAGTATTCTCTCCTTCGAAAAACAACACATCTCCGCTCTCTCCATCTATAATTCTCCCTACTCTCCTGACTCCTAACGCACTAGTTACAAAGGCAACCTTCCATCGCTTGCATTCATCCTTGTAAATCCCACTTGTAATATCAACATTACTTTCATCACCATTTGTTTCTGCATCGTTAATAACTGTGCGTCTACCCACGCCGCTCAAAACTCCCCACTTGAGAGGGGTAGTGCGCAGGACATCGTCTTCGTACTTAATGAATAAATTTGTCGTCAGCCCCTCCAATAATTGCACACGCTTGCTGTTGGGCTTAAATTTGGTGATGACTGCCTCTGGCCTTCCGGAAAACCTCATCGCCAGCGAAGACAACCCTGTTGCGTTATAGAAACCAGATATGACACGATCTCGCTCCTTTTCAAGGGGGATACGGTCCACAATCCATTCACTGCGCTTCAACCAAGGCTCTTTTCGTAGAGTTGTCGACGAAGATAAAAAGGGGGAGAGCAGGACTAGATCAATCATTGAAGACGAGTCTGGCAAAGAAGAGGCCGAGAAAAGGTAGGCGGGACGGAACTTGACGTTTACATGACAAAAAACACTTATCACACCATCACTACCTCCATGGTCATTGTCACTCAATTCCCAATCTTTGTTGTTGCCATTGTCAACACCTTCGCAGTCCATGCTGTTGCCCCACAAAATCGTGACGACACCATCATCAACCTTTTCTCCAAGGTTTATAACTTCACTTTCGCTGGCATTTCCATCAACCTTCTCCCTGATGTCAGCAAGAATATCGAGAGTTCTTATCCTCGCGTCGTTCAAATTCTCATGCGTAGGGTACAGCCCAGATGAGTCACGGCAGCCGCGAATGAGGCGATTTAGGTGGAAAGAGAGGGCGTTATTCGTCGGAGCATCGTGAGGGGGCAAAAAACTAGCAACATCAGAGAGCCAAAAGCAAGTGTATCCACCTTTTACTGTCTTTGAAGCCAGCCAATCTCTCGCACTCTGCTCCTTGGCTTCCATCAAAGTAAAATGGGGAGGTTGACTGGTAAAGGCGAGGGACTGGGAGGAAAATTTTGGAATCGAGGCATACTCAACAGAGGGTAATAACAGCAGGAGGGGGATGGTCAGGCCGCACATCCTGAATTGCTGCTACCACATGAGACCACAATTTTTTTTTAGACGTGGAAACTTAACGTTCGTATTAGACTGGAGGAATGGCCTAGAGAGAAAAGCGAGTCGTTCAATAAGAGAGGAAGAGAAGACCAGGCTTTTTCCCAGCAAAATTGTGTGAGGGGACTAGTTAAGTATTGTTGTCTGTATTCTTCTATCCAAAAAAAGTCATTAACGAGCACAACTGAACTGTACACGCTGCCGGAAACGGTCAAATAAAGAGTCCCATTTCACATACTTATTGTGTTTAGACTTGCTCCACCAATCGTTCCTCTCCCGAAACTCTGCCTCATGAACCGCACACACTTGCGATACGCGTGCAGCGATGCTTTCGGATCCCTTCTTTCTCCACCATCTATATCCGCGTCTTCTTCCAGCGTTCCGATTACGTACCATTACTCTCCAACGACTGACTCTTCAGCCTCCTCCAGGAACTTCTGCATCCTCACTCAGTCAATTTCTTCTCTGTCATGCGTTGATCCCCGCGGGGGTGAGCTTGTGGCAAGGATCTTACACCGCGACGACAAGACGACATATGGGCCAAGGAGAGCTTTGAACAGCGATGAGATCTCAACTTTTGTGAGTGACAGCATGACCCCTCCTCCTTCTACGGATCATTCTCCTACCAACAGTGAATGCCTGTGTGCGTGCGGATACACAGACGGATTTATCCGTATCTTTCCAACGCGTGAGCAGATCTCCAACAAGCTGGGAAGATTGAACTCCCTCCTGGACTCCGACAGTGAAACCGCGGAAAATGCGGACGTCTTTACCTCTTGTGTCCCCAGTGTCTTCCGCTGTGGCAACACTGCGATGACATCCCTGGCGTTCTCTCACCCCACAGCGCAAATAACCTCCTCGTTATTGGCCGGTGGTGATGCCCTGGGGACGATCATCGTCATCGACGTCACGAGCAGCACCGGGCGCTTCCGATTCCCCAATGCGCACAAGGGCAGTGTCTCCAAGCTTCACTTTGTAACCTTGGCGGAAAGCAAGACAAATCTGCTTATTTCCGTGGGGGCGTCTGACGGACTAATGAAGGTATGGGATTTAGATGCGCAGGCCTGTGTGCAGACTATAATTGTTAGCGAGGGAGGAGACGAAGAGGTCTGGGGTTGTGATGTTTGTGAGCTGGAGGAAAGGGGCGAGTTCAGAATAGTTGTGGGTTCCCAGAGCAGCAGGCTGCGACTTTACATGATCGACGGCAAAGAGAGCTCGGATAATATCGCCGAAGACGAACAGCAGCAGCAAGTATACGTCAAGTTCATGGGTCAGATAGAGCGACAACCCAACACGCTCCAGTCGCCCGTCTCTTCCATCAAGTTCCATCCCAACGATTCGAATTTCTTTGCTGTATCAACAAGAGCAAAGGGAGACAATAACACCGTGGAGATATACCGGGTGCGGGGGGCAGCCGAGAGCAAAAAGAAAGCGGCTAGAAGGGAAAGGAGAAAGAGGGAGAAATCTGCCATCAAGAAGAGAAAGACAGAGGGCGGGACCATTGACATCAACAAAGGGAAAAAGAGCGTCATGGATGATAGCGAGGAAGAGGGCGAGGAAGAGGGGGGAGAAGGGGTAGATGACACCTTGAATGGTGGTGACGTCGTTACGGCGATCAAGGCTGTCGACGAGCTGGACCATTATTGCAGCGTGAAGCCATCGTCCTCCTCTTTCAAGACGAAAGGATTCGCCTTCGCTCCGTTTTTTGAGAGAGGTGGCGGGATGCGAATAGTGTTAGGGGGGAGAAATAATGCACTCGAAATTTACAGTGTCAATCGTAGTGATGAGGGTGCCGAGTAAGTTAGCGAAAGCGTCTATTGTGTTCTGCTTCGGTGCGAAATCAAGCGTTTTTAACATGCCTTAACATGCGTTTGACATTCTTTTTCACCGGGCATTTGCTGATCTTCCAAATGACGAAAAAACCTACCCGAGGGCACCGGTCCAATCAGGCATTTTGCTTGGTTGGAGCAACGTTTTGTTGTTTGCCGATGCGGGACCTAAGACTAAGTTTTAATTTCTAATGGATGATTAATGGATCTCACTCCAGCGCCAGGGGACTGACACCTCCGCTATACTTGTCACTAATTCTCGCCGCTAACTCCTCGCTCATCACGATTCACAGGGCTTCGAAAATTACGACTCTAGACATGTTCGGGATTTCAGCGCCAGTACGATCCATCGCGATTACAAGTGACGACATCCTAGCCGCTTCCGTTGGAAAGCAAAGCCTCAAAGTCTGGAATGTCGAGGGAAGGAGTTGTATCCGGTCCATCCAGCTATCCCACTACGCACTTTGCTGCAAGTTTTTGAGGAATAACACCCACTTGGTGGTGGGGACAAAGGAGGGCATATTATTGTGTATAGATTTTGCTTCTGGGGAGGTTACAGAGGAGCAGGGTCACGAAGGCGCTATTTGGTCGTTGGATGTGCATGAGAGTGAGGAAGGACCAATTGTTGTCACTGGAGGAGCTGACAGCGACGTTAAATTCTGGATGGTAGAGCGAGGGGACGACAATAGCAGCGACGACAGCGACAGCAGCGACGACAGCAACAGCAGCGACGACAGCGAAAAGAATAGCAACAGCAATAAGTTACAGCTGATACACACAAGAACACTGAAGATGAGCGATGATGTTTTGAGCGTGAAATTCAGCTACTCGTTGGAGGCGGATAAGCTGCTTGTTTTTGTCGCATCACTTGACTCCACTGTGAAGGTTTTCTTCCACGATACTCTGAAGTTTTTTTTGTCTCTCTATGGCCACAAACTGCCCGTCATGGCTTTAGATTGCACCGACGACGACAATAAGTTGATATCGGGGGGCGCAGACAAGACAATAAAAATATGGGGGTTGGATTTTGGCGACTGCCATCGTAGCCTTTACGGCCATGAGGACAGTATCACGTCAATTGTCTGCGTTAAGAAATCACACAACTTCTTCAGCGCCAGTAAGGACAAAACAGTCAGGTACTGGGATTCAGATAAGTTTGAGCAGATCTTGCTAATGGGAGGCCACGTCGCTGAAATTTACAGTCTTAGTTTGAGTAAGAGTGGGGGTTATCTTCTGAGTGGGGGGATGGACAGGAGCATTCGTGTATGGGAGAGAACAAGGGAGGTGAGTAGGGACAGGAAGGAAGATAAAAGGTCGCAACCATTTCTCTTGTCTGACCATCATGTTAATGGCGCACAAATTCTCAATCGTAGATGGTCTTCATCGAGGAGGAGAAAGAGACGGCTCTAGAACAGCAGATGAACAAGAAGGAAGATCTCGAGTACAGCAACAGTGGGTCGCTTGGGTCGCATTTTGTGCCAGGAAGATTAGCGGAGAAGGGGGGGTCAGGCCTTGCAGTCGATGTTGTAAGCGTTGGGGAAAGCGAACTCGCCGTGAAGAAGAGCGTGCTATCGGTGGCCGCTGGAGACCGGATCAACGAGGCGCTGGAGCTTGCGGATGGGGAGCTGGCGGAAATTTTGAGTACCAAGAAGTCCAACAAGGCGAGGGTGGCAAGAGGAGAGAAGGAAATGCCGATACGCAGCAACCCTCTCTTGTTGGGAATGGAGCCTGCACGCTATGTCTTGTGGGTGTTGAGAAGCGTGAATGTGGCAGATCTCGAACAAGCTTTGATGATTTTGCCACTGATCAAGGTCGAGCGCTTGATTTTTTACTTAATTTATTTGATCAAGAGCAACCTGGGTGTGGAGCTCTGTGGCAAAATTGCCGTATTTTTGGTCAAGGTGCACCAAAAGCAGGTGAGTTTTTGTGTTTTTGTGAGAGCTGTGCAAGTTCCAGTGACGAGAAACATTTTTTTTACCGACGAGAATCGATTTAGTCGTCGACCTCCCGTGGCGACCAAAACTGTATATACCTATACCCAAATTTCTGAGGAACGCGAATGCGCATAGGGAAGGCCAGGGACTGCAGGCAACGCTACAACAACGTCAAGGCTAACTCAACTCTCTTGCAATCTTCCAAATGTGAACGCAAAAATGTAATCATTTGGCGAATCACAAATCTGGCACCCCAAATTTGTAACACACAAAATCACACCATCACACCATTTCACACACCCCCATCATGATGAAAACCTCCTCAGATAATCGCCAATAACACTCTCCTTCAGCCTCTTATGGAACTCAGGGGCTTGCTAAAGATTAAATTGAGCGCAGCAAGAAGTCTGATTGGACGCAACAATAGCGCGATGAAATTAATTGCCAAAATAATCCGTGAGAGGCAGAGTGAAAAAGATTTTGGAAACGATGTCACTGCAACTGACATCTGGGGAGAACTTGGGATAGGGAGTGACGTTGCGGCAGCGCTGCAGAAGAAGACAAATAGCAAGCGGAAGCGATGATAACGTCGAAAAATAAATGCAGCGAATGGTTGTAGTTTCGATTTTTTTATGTTTTTTTTTCTGAGAAATCTTGATTGTGTTCCCTTGACCCAAGGACAAAATTATGATGCCCGGGTAATTCGGAGAAAAAATGGATCCTTGGAACATATGCATCAAACAAGCATCCCACTATCCACTGAATAAATATTGCAAAAAAAAAACTGTGCGCCCAACATGCCTGCAGCGCCTGAACCGGAAGATCGACTCTCAGAAAAACTTCGAAGTAGCCTTTCTGAGTTTAGAGACAGTTGGAACGAAGCAATCGATGCCATCAATGCGGAGGAAGAGAAGAGTGCACGAACAAGGTACGTTAGCACTGACGGCAGGAAGGATTAAAATACACAAACACGACTTTACTACTACTGACACGTCTTGCACACTTGCTTATGGTTTGTTAGGAAAAGGTCTGTTGTGGAGGAAGCTGCTGCAAAGATTACCCAAAGACAAGAGATGAAGCGCCGGATATCCGTCACTGCGGAAGAGGCGGCCGAGAAAGGGAAGGATCATCTAGAAACTTCTCACAGAGAGAGTAACCAGCGCCGCATGAGTGCCATCGCATCGGATGCAGCTGGCAGTGTTGCCCACAAAATTGACGACCATGACGACGCTGTGAAGCACCAGGTCTGCGGAAGTGTGCACCCCGAGTGGCAGATTGACCACCGGGCTAGAGGCACATCGATTGCACAAGACGCTGCGACCTTTGTCGAGGAGAAGGGAAAGCAGAAAAGGAGGGGAAGCGCGGCTGGTGACGAAGCTGCGAAAATGGCGATTTTCAGGGGGAGTGCAGTGCATTAATGCATCAGTAAATCGTAGGAGGATCGGAAAAGTTGCCTGTAAATGCTCATCAATCTCATCCTACTGTATTTTTTACTAAACGAGTGTGCGCGTTCACGTGGTCCTCATCATATTAGATCTGCAACATTGGCTGGCATCTCGCCAATCTTTGTGTTGTAGTGCCTTTCAATCATCCTCATTGTATCCATATCTTCCTCGTTGACGAAGTTGATGCTCACTCCCTTCCTCCCGAACCGACCAGAACGCCCAATTCTGTGGATGTAAAGATCGCGGTTCGAAGGAAGGTCGTAATTGATGACCAATGAAACCTGCTGCACATCAATCCCACGGCCCCACAAATCAGTTGCAATAAGCACGCGACTGCTCCCACCCCGGAACTCCTCCATCACTGACTCGCGCTCCTCCTGCCTCATATCCCCGTGGATGCAAGAAACTGTAAATCCGTTTTCTCTCATCTTTGTACCCAGCCAGTCGACCTTCTTTTTTGAGTTGCAGAAGATCACTGCCTGTGTTATTGTTAGGCTATCGTAGATGTCCACCAGGGTGTCGAACTTCCACTAAAGGGGCAACAAAAGTAAAGCAACAGCGAGAATGTTAGTTAAAAAAAAAATGAAGAGAAACGGAGAGCGTGAAAAGGGCCGAGAAGGGCCTTGGAAACAACACTCACCTCCTCTTTCTCTGTGCCAACATAAAACTGGCGGATTCCCTCCAGTGTAAGTTCGTCCCTCTTCACTAGTACTTTAACTGGTTCATTCATAAATCGTTGAGTCATCTCCATGACAATAGGCGGGAGGGTCGCGGAAACAAGGACTACTTGGGTAGCGGATGGGAGGTAGCGATAAATATCATAGATCTGGTCCTTGAAACCCTTATCCAACATCTCGTCAGCCTCATCGATAATGAGAGCTTTGAGGCTTTTTGTAGAGAGTGACTGACGACGTATCAAGTCAAATACTCGTCCTGGAGTGCCGGATACGACCTGCACGCCGGTGTCCAGGCGCTTGAGATCCTCACCTAGAGACTTACCACCTACACACGCGTGGACACTCGTGCTCATAAAGTCGCCAAGAGCATTGATCACACGGCAAGACTGATCAGCCAATTCACGCGTGGGAGACAATATAAGCACCTGCGTATCCTTGCTCCGCTCATCCACAATCTGCAATGCACTGATCGAGAAGACAGCTGTTTTACCCGTACCAGATTGAGACTGGGCAATGACGTCGCGCCCTTGGATAATTGGCTTGATGGCACGCTGCTGAATCGCGGAAGGTTTCTCATATCCATAAGCGTAAACGCCCTTGAGAAGGAGGGGCTTCAAGCCCATCTCCTCAAATGTACTGTAGGCAGTCAAGGTGCGTGCAAATTTGTCTGATGGCTGTCTTTGTGTGTACCTATTGCCATAGTTGTCGTCGTCGTTGCGGTTCTTATCGCTATGGTTATGGTTATTATTGTTATTGTTATTGTTATAGTTATTGTTCGAGTTACGACCCCCTTCTCTTCGTTTCTTCCCCTTTCTGTTGTTATCATTGTCACCGCGAGAACGTTTCTGCTTTTGTTTTCTTCCTGACAATTCTTCTGATTGTTCTCCACTACTCATTCTCATTTTACCTTCTTCCACTCCTTTGCGGGGGGCATCTAGTGCTGAATCGATAGCATTCATTTTTGATATCAACCTCGAGGGTGGAGAACACACTAGGGAGTTGATGGAAGGAAAGGGAAAGGGGAGAAAAAGTCGAGGGTCTGTGTCTCTAGTTATGAGTATTTCTTCAAGTTTTTTTGAGATCGCAGCCTCTCAGATGTATAAAGACTAGAATTGACCAAAAAAAGGCGATGAAACAAATTATTCACTCACTTAGATTTTTCCTCCACACAAAAACCATCGAAGGGCTCATCAGCGAAGCGAAATATATACGGTACGTTTTCAGCGCTAAATTCTTGCCCACGCGCGATATTATGTTATATCAGTAGCTGTCGTCGCCGTTTAATAATAATAAACAGATTCCCTTGGCACGGTCAGCCTTGGCGTGGGCGGCTTGTCGGGTCGGCGTTTGGGTGTACGTTGCTGTGCTTGTATTGTTTCAATAGGATCAACGTTGCAGCTGGGGCTTTTAGATGGCGTGTTACATACGTGCGCTCGGTATTGACCGCAGCAAGTGTGTGTAGGTCTGGCACAGGCCCCTGTTGGTCTGCCCACTATTTCGCGAACACGGATAGTGAGGCCTCAGGGTCGTCGTATGCTCAACATTTTCGCTGTTTTAATATGCATGTTGGTAGTGAAATTGTCATTCTCTGCCGTAAAGTGGTAGATAGTATCTAGATGTGACCGGAATTGCATAAATAATGCCTGCCATGGCAAGTGGTCCTGTCTCGGTGATAACATTTACCTCCCCTCGTACGACATACAACAGAGGCCGCATGTCCGCGTGGTCTAGCGGCATGATACCTCTTTCGGGTAGAGGTGGTCCCGGGTTCGATTCCCGGCGCGGACCGCAGAGCCAGCAGTTGTAGGAGACGAGATGGTTTGATGAGAGACAGGATGGCATTGAACTGATGTCGATGATGATGTAGAGGCGGAAATAAATATACGCACCAGGACACTCGCTAACACCAACACTCATACTGCCTCACCACTTATCCTCCCTACCTTGCAGTGGAGATCGATTTAAAAAAATGGTTGTTGCTAAGAAAACTAAGAAGAATGCTGAGACGACTAACACTCGTCTTAAGCTTGTCATGAAGTCTGGAAAGGCCATCCTTGGATGGCGCTCGACTGTGAAGAGCCTCCGCTCCGGAAAGTGCAAGATGGTCCTCGTCGCTAACAACACTTCCCCTCTTAAGAAGAGTGAGATCAACTACTTGGCTATGTTGGCCAAGACACAGGTCCACCACTACAATGGAACCAACAACGATCTTGGTAATGCTTGCGGAAAGTTCTTCAGTGTTGGTGTCATGGGAATTCTGGATGGAGGAGACAGTGACATTCTGACCGCTACGGGAGAGTAAACAGATAAAGCAGCTGAAAAAAAATTTGCGCTATGTGACCTTTTCCAGGGAGTGGAAAATATTTTTTAATGTACTGACTGAGTGTTCCTTTGCCGAGCAAGTGCATTAAATAGTTCTTCCTTTTTCTTTCCTCGTCATTATGTCTCAGATATTTTGTGTAGTCAAGACACATGTAAAAAACGAATCCCCGCGTATTCCTCGCACTCACAAGCAGCCAGAAGTAGCTGACTACTCGGGTTTGACCCTCTTGCACATGGAACAGGCGCAAGGGATTGTTTGGATTTCATGTTATCCTAAACCACCATTCAGAAGCCAACATTTCACCTGCACCCACATCCTAGTACTCCAACAACAATCTACAAAAGCGCACCCTATGTGCACAAGCCACCCCCCCCCCAACCTCTCATCACACATCCATCAACTCCTCTCAGCACTTGTAACAAACCACCCCAACCTTTCCATAAAACACGTACATCAAGTACCTATGCTGAGTGGTGACATCGAACCCGAACCCTTCCCCGATTGCGCAATGCCAAGTCAGTCCGAATTTCTTGTCCAGCTGGTTCTTGATGAGGACAGCGGCAGCCTCATAGTTGGCAGACTGAAGGTACTTGTCCAGGGACATTGTAATTACCTCAATGCACTCCTGCTGCATTTCGTTAGCCATGTCGGTTTGCTGCGATTAGATGTGCGTGTGTGTTAGCGTGTTAGTTCGGGGCGAAGCCGGGGAGAGACCAACAATAGACCAATATCCGGTGGAAGCAACATCCAAACCGAGGGCAACTATCTGAGCACAACAGAGCATCCCATGATCTATCATTTTACGCCAAAGCTGACCCTAAATCGCTATATCCACCCCCACAAGGCACTTTAAACACCACCTAACGAGTCAAGTCATTCCCAACACTCCAAAAACATCCCAACACCCCCCCTCGGCCACTTCCAACAGCTTACTTTTATCACAGGCCTCGACATTAACTTCTCCAGTTCCTTTCCCGTAGGAGGGGGGATATCATCTGCAAGGTGGGACATCTCTTAGCAGGGATTCTAGGTCTTTTCCAAGCAGCTTAAGCTTCTCCCAAAAAAAATGTCGATAAATTTTTTTGAATGTTTCTCAGGTCTTCTTTCTCGGGGAATTAGTTAATTCGATACGACTTAGCATCACCCAATCGTCAACAACCGCCTTTAACCCCTCATTTCTCCACCCTTAACGGCGAAAAAATAATCCTTTGCCCCTCCTCTCCCATTCAAAATCTCTTTCCCATATTATCAGTACCTGTCCTCTTCTCTTCCTTAGCCCTGTTGTATTTTCTTATCTCTTCTTATCTTCTTCCCACAAGTTCCATCCCTCCTCCCTCGCCATGCCCCGTGGTCCTTCTGCCGGCCCAATCGTAATAAACTCGGCACACCCATCTCAATCCCGGTTCAAGCATGATTCCTCCTCACAAGACAGTCCCTCAACGGCTGCCTCCCAAGCCCGGGCAACCGCCTCCCTCGCATCTCTCACAGCCCCTCAAGGGCGTCAACCACGCAACGGCTCCCTATCTATATCGGCAAAGACCGCCCTCCTCAAGGAGCAGAGGGAAAAGTTGCTTCAAGAAAAGGAACGAAGAGATAAGGAGCTGAGGGAGACTGACGGGAGAAGGGGACAGGAAAATGGGGCAGGGGGTAGGACAAAGATGAATGGACCCCCCGCTGCCTCCGAGAAGAGCGTCGCCGATACTCTCGCCTGGGTCCGCGCAAAGTCCGCCGAGAGGCGTGGCAGGAAGCTCCTCAACTCTTTGTCAGAAAAGGAGAATGAGGCGACAAACATCCTGCACGACACCAATCTCTCAGTCCTTCCCACTTCCCACCGGTCTGCCGTAGCATCAGCGATACAATCTGGTGACGCCGTGGGAGACTCAATAGCCAGGGGCGTGCAGATCCTCGCTGACGCAGAAAAACACATGAACCTGTTTGAGTCATACGTCAGTGAGATGAAGGGTAAAGTAGTCGTGCCGCCGCCTGCTTCATTAGAGGAAGCGGAAGCAGCGGTGGCGTCACTTTCAAGTCATCGTAAATCCGTCCCCCCTCCTCCCATTTCGAGGGCGAGCGATTCTTACCTTTTTACGGAAGCGGAGAAGAGGTGCGAGGAGGCAAGGAATGAGGCGGAGGAGAAGCTCCAGAAGCAGAGAGATAAAAACCGCAGGAGAAGGAAGGAGAAGGAAAGAGGGGGCGCGGGAGAGGGAGCAGACAGTGCTGACACCGCCAACGGAGACAACGAGGACAAAGACAACAATGGAAATGGTGACAAATATGCCAGCGATACTAAGCCGAGGGTAAAGAGAAATTCTGGCCTTGTTTACCAGAAACTGTCCACCTGTCCAGTGGACGACGCGGGATTACAAGGGCTCCGCGCCCGCCTCGAGGGTATCACCACCCGCGACAAGAATGACAGCGGTGTTCCTACCGAATTCGACACCGAAGTCAAGGATGCAAGTGAGAAAGATGGCAGGAAAGAGGTGGTGACCACGAAGAAGGAAGTATCAGAGAGAGTCGACTCAAACGCAGATATATCCTACTCGGAGTACCACGCCCATGAAAATGAAGACAAAAGAAACCATCTTCTCAAGCCTCTGCCCCAACCCAATTCACCGTCTCCCCCTTCTTCCCCATCTCCTGGTTCTACTAACGCAGTCCGATACGGCAAATCCAATGTAAAAATAGTCTCCGGACGCCGATCTCCCGAAGTTGACGAGGACGAAGTCAAGGCGTACGAATTGATGAAGCAGATCAAGCAAGACAGCCGACTGAGGGCGCTGAGGCAGGGGGAGAAGGGAGCACCACTAAATAAAATTTGCCCTCAAGTTGGTAAAACGCCTTTAAAGGAGGCGAGGGACACTGAGACGGACATTGACATGGAGATACTCATTAGGGAAGGGGCGGAGGCTGAAGCCAGAGCCCGGGAGAAGGAAGAGAGGAGGAGGGGCGGCACCATGCAGAAGAAGATGATGCAGAAGAAGGCTTCCGCCGCCGACAACAACTCTTCCCAAGCTGAGAGCACTAACGTCCTCGCTTCCTTCGACCCCGACTCTTTATCCGGTGTTCGTCTTCATGCACGAGATAAGCAGAGGATGAAGGAGAAAATTGACGAAGAGGAGGCAGAGGCCCAACGGCTCCGGCTGTTCAAGGCAATGCCCCTCCCAGGCGGGGGGTTCGTCCAAAACAATCTCTACGCCAAGACGAAGGCGGCCGAGGGGAAGGATGTCAGGATCAGGGGGCCCGCGGGGAAAAGGAAAGGAAAGAGGCTCGAGGTCCAGAGCGCGGGAAGGACTAGAGGACAGGTCAGGATGGAAGCCAGCGACTTGTTCATGAGGCAGGAACAACTGCAACATCAGCAGCAAGAACAGCACCGGCAGCAACAGCAGCAGCAGCACCATAATCAGGAACAACCAATGCAAACTAGTCTCTCCGAATCAGAGCTGCAGAGAAAGAGGGAGGAGAGGAAGAGGGCAAGGAGGGAGAAAAAGCTGGAGAAGGAGGCTCAAGAGACCATGACACTTCAGCAAGAAATCAATTTGCTCGAGGAGAAGCTCGGGAAGAAGAAGGTGGCCCGGGCCTCGTCGGCGGGTACCGCCATCAATATTTCACCCGTTGACGAGGCCAGGAAACGGATGGCACCCAAGCACAACCCAGAAGACGGGCGACAAAACGAAGACGATGACGGTGCCTTCGACTCGTACCTCGACGCAATCGACGGCAGCGGGAAGCTGCTACTGGGGAAAGGCGGAAGAGGGGACCGCCAAGATGACAACGACGACGATAGCGACACTAGTAGCAGCAACGGGGGGGAAGGCGTTGTGGGAGATGATGAGTTGCTCGCAGCCAGGAGTAAGGGGGCAAAGAGAGAGGTCGTTGAAGTCAAAGAAGAGGAAAATGACAGCGACAGCATCAACAGTAGCGATATCAGCCTCACTGATAGCGACGATGACGACGACGATGATGACGACGACAAAAAGTCTCCCGACGACAGCAACAAACCCGTGAATCTGACTATCTCTACTTCGCTGACGGAAAACGGTGCCAACGCGGGCCCGGGTTCCGCAGTTTATCGTCGTCAGTCAGATTGGATTAAAAAACGTGACATGAAGCGGGCCCACCTCTTGAAAGAAAAGGAGGACAAAAAGATGGAGGGATTCACGGGTCGGCCTCAGATCTCGCATGCCAAGGAAAGCTGGGAGAGAGCCAAAGCGGCCCACAGGTCCGCCGCTCGGAGGGAAAAGGAGGCGGAAGAAGCCCGGGAGCTTGAGAAGCGGGCCAAGGAAGAGGCAGAAGAAAGAAAGAGGTTGAGGGAGCTGGGCGGTCTCAAGGCACAGATTAGGATTAAGAGGAAGATGAGGACCCAAAGCATCGACAAGGAAAAGCAGAAGGCAGCCTTGGAGAAGCTGGCGAAGCCGCGTAATGGTAAGAGCGTCGCACAAGGTTTGGGAATCAAGGACGAGCAAGACCTTGAGGTCTACAGGGCTAAGCAGAAGCTGCGGGAAGCTGGTGGATGCGACGAGGATGAGGTTGACGAGGGTGGTGATGACGGATTCGGTGACATGGACGAGAAGCAGTACATCAAGGTCATGAAGGCGCTAGGATTGGACCCTGGCGTTACCGGGCGGAAAAAGAAGAGCAACAAAGGCACCAAAAGTAGGCCTTCGGACAAGGTCAGGGAGTACGTTCCGCCCAAGGGTAGTGATGTCAGCACGGCTAAAGACGATTCGCTCCTTGGGCTCTATGAAAATGAGACGTCGTCATCATCGCCCCAAAAGAAGGATCCGCCTTCCCCCGCGCGTGCGACTGAGCATAGTCCTATAATGGCGCCGGCTCTCCAGAATGGCAAAAAAAGGGATTGGAGGAAGGCAGACTTTGTCAACGATACATCGGTTATGAGGGAGATTGACGACGTCTTTAAGGAGCTCGAGACAGACAAATGGCAGCCCAAAGAGGGAGAAGACGAGGAAGAAGATGATGCCGACTTTTTTGTTGGAGAGGAAAATGGGGAGGAAGACGACGAAGAAGAGACGGAGGACGTGGAATTCACCGAGGAAGACAAGAAAAGCCTCGAGACAGAGCTATTTCAGCTCGAACAACAGAAGAAGGAGACCCGCAACTGGAGCTTTAGCGGTCACCAGAACCAAGAGGGCATCATGGCTCACGCAAGCAGCGCCCTCGAGGCCGCTGAGTTCGCTCTGGGAGGATTGATGAGCAGGCCTACTACCGGTGCGGAGGGTTTAGGCCCTGGGGAAAGGGATGCCGCCGAGAGCCAGAATGTCGCTGACCTCTTTGACGGCGCCATCGAAGTCGCCGTGGAACCATACGAAAAGTATGAAAGAGGGGAATGCAACTTCTTCGATCGCAGCTCAAGTGCGGAGAAAGGGAGATTCAGGGTTAGGGATGCCAGAAACTTTGCCCCCGAAAGCATGAGGAGAAAAGAGGACCTTGGGAGCGAAGAGAGGGGTGTCATGCTGCTTGTCGGGAAAAGAGGGGGGGAAAACACCCCTGATGTAGCAGAGCAGGCCATCACAATCTTGTTCGATCGCATGGTATTCGACGAAGAGAAGGCAGAGGCGTGGTGGAAAAAAAATCGTCATCGGTTCTTGGGAGGAGGGGAGTGGGATGCAGGAGGCGGAGAGCGAGGGTTTTGACCTTGACATAAATAAATGCCACAAGTAGACAGAACTGAAAATATTTGTTTTTCGGACAAATACTTTTGTGCTCCTACTCCTACTTATAGTCATCGGTAGTTCAAGATTGTGTCGTTATTGTTACCGTCAGTAACAGCACCCTCCCACACAGCGTCAATCTCTTTTCGCAACCTCCTTATCAGCAGCCCATAGCCTGTTTCTGGTAGGATGTGGGGGTCGTGATAAAGAAGCTGCTTATATATCCTCTTGACAGACCCATGACCATCTAGTAGCTCATCGTTGAGATTCAAGAAAAAACATCTCTTGTCAGTATAGCAGGAGGAGCAACATTTTCTCAATGCTCGGTTTATGTTCACAGTGGCCTGCGTGATTGCTTCCTTTGGAATGTTCTCTTGTTTGTCCGCAACCCTGCCAGGCGATAAGTCAGCCCGCTCTAAGATCGGAGGGACAACACCCATGAACACAATTTTATCATAGCGATTAATGACTTCCGCATTCTTGAGCAACCAGCTCTCTAAAACATCTGTTGCTGTTTTTTGGTGCCATTCCGAAGCCATACTTGTATTTACCCCATATTTGTTCGCCCTAAACCAAGACACATGCGTGACGTCGCACCATCCCAAGGAGATCACCAAGACGTGCATATCATCGGACTCATTTCTAATGCTGCTCCTCTCTGACATCACCCTGGAAAAAATGGTGTTGCTTCCTGTTGTACTGTTCGCCTTCGACAAACCGTACATGGAAGCGCCAGCCACTCCAGTGATGTTAACATCATTCTTTACCTTCAAATTCATCCAATTAAATATGGCTGTGTGGGAATCGCCGATGACCGTGAATTTTAGCGGCCGCTGCGAGACTCTATCGATCAACATCGGGGGCGGATGTAACGGGAGGGAAAAGTTTGAAATTTCATCCTCAATTTTTGACCTCATCGCCCTCTCACACTCTTGTATAGCCTTCAGCCTTTCCTCCAAGATATCTTGTGACACAAACTGTTCTATGGTTTGTGCGTGTTTAAAAGCTGGAGTGCAAAGCAAACTTGTAAGAAGGTTTATGTCGTCAGAAGCATGAACATCAACTCGCCTTGTCGCGGTCCGGTTCGGTCCTGCCTCTCTCCACCACCGTTCGTAATCGACAGGAATGTCATCTATCAAATATGATGAATTGTACTCTACAGGATCAGAGCAGGATCCTGGCAAGGAATATTCGTAGTTTCCATTAATGAGAATATCAAGATTCTCATACAATTTTTGACAATCATCATTCCCAATTTGGGCCGCCTTGCATATCGATTCTGATGCTTCTTTCAAGTTCCAGCAAAAAAATTGGAACTCAAACAAACAGTCGTTCAAGCCGTCCTTTGATCCACCTCTAGCGACAAACTCCATAATTACCAGAGAATGGTGATGATCATCCGCCCATTTCAGCGTAGGTGACCAGTCGGCCGAATTGCCCTCTGCGATGATTCGTAGAATCCATAAACCCTTGAAATTGTCTATCCCCCCCTCTTCAGTTGTAGTGGTTATTTCAATTTGATGGATGGGATTGAAGATCCCTCGGCGGAAAGGGTTGTCTACCCCCCCTTCGGTAGTTGTTGTAATATGAGGGTTCTGGCCAAAAGTTTTTGGCCAAAGACAAAGCAGGAAAAGGACACCCAACCGAACAGAAACAGGCATTACGAATTATTCATCTTTGTACCTTTTTGGAATATTCTTCCAAAAAAAAAGCTAAAAAAAAGGAAATCCGTTTTGAAAGCTGCACGTTTATTGTTTTAGGCTGATTTTGAGCGTACTCCTCTACTAAAATTCTAGGGACAAGCCTCGAATAAAAAACCCCCCAGTGGAAGAAATTTCCAGGTTATTTTGAGAAGATTTTCATTTGTGACGTCTTCTTGGTGGGCTCTTGAGGAGACGCCATCAAGGTTTTCCTCCTTTACTTACGGGACTTACCTTCCCCAGTTACTATGTCTTCCCGCTTAGTCCGGTTTGCGACCAGAATAAGGCCACCTACCCTACCAACTTTTCATCTTCAGCATCGTTCCTTGTGCAGCAAGCAAACCCAACGATTGAAGCCCCCCCACCCCTTTTGGGAAAGCCCGATAAATCTCCCTATTTCTAAAAAGACAACAAATCTATCAAATATGGCTGGGCACACGTCGTTTGTATTGCTTGGGGCCTCATACCTTACCACAGATATTCTCACTCTGCGTGAGCTTGCGATGGGGGGTATCTCATTATCAATTTTGTTCCAAGTAAGTTGCATTTTTCCCTTTACTTGTTCGCATGTAATCAACTGACAGTCTTCTTTGACATGCACCCTGTGCAGTATTACCGGCCTATTCCCCTCCTGATTCCGATCCGCTGGAATTTTCTATTTTTGCTGATTAATGGATCGATGGTCGTTCTGTTGATGAAAGAGCGGCGGGAGGCGCGTGATATGGGTGAGACCGAACAGAAACTCTTTGATGAGGAGTTTTCTAAAATGGGTTTCACCGACGTTGAATTCTATCGGTTGATAAGTGCCGCAAAAAAAACCACGGTACAGCCTGGTTTCTGCTTTTGCTCAAAAAACGCCGATCAAGAGAAAATGTACTTCATCGTTGATGGGGATGTTTCAATCAAGGCCTCCACTGTGGATTCCCCAACTATTGCCGTTGTAAGGAAAAATAGTTTCATTGGGGAAATGTCGTTCTTGTCGTATCTGCACGATGAAACGATAGGTCACCAGGCTGGGGCCTACGCCGTCGCTCGGGCCCCTTGCAATGTACTTGAATGGGATTTCGACGAGCTCCGAAACACATTGCTGCTGGAACAGAACCGAGGCGTTTGCAATGCCTTCCAGGCCTTTCTTAGCTGTGACTTGCGCCGAAAATTGAGCACAATATCAAAGCAGTCGAGCGAAAAAAAGGGTTCTCCGACTGCAAAGGTGGATTCCTCGAAGGCACTACGCTCAAGACCAACGAGAGTGAGGTTCGTAAGGGGTGGGAACTCACTGACGATGAATGACACTGATGTGGGAAAGTAATTAGAAATATAGTAGTAGGACAGAGTTTGTTTCTTTACACAAATGGCCACTTCTCGCTTGACTAACATATTAACCTTCGTATGGGTATCGAAATACACTCTCCCCTGTGACAGGATAAGTGCGATAGCGCTTGTGATTGAGACGGCATGGGCTTAGTCACTGCACTGGCATAATTTTTAAGCAGCAAATGGTTACACTCTTCTCTTTTCTCTTCGCATGATGATTCTGGAATGATCGTTTTCTAAAAAAGTCTAAACCATGCATTTGAGAGACAATCAAAACCAAAGAAGAAAAATCGTTCAATCGATGCAGAGATAAATATTTTATACCGCAGATTCAACTTTTACCACAGTAAAAAACTTAAATAGGAGTCACTACTCCCCCTGAGTTTGTTCTCTTCATCCGCCATCCTTCTGATGCCACGACCTCCTCGCGAAGCGATTCTCGATGCCGCAGAGGAACTTGGTATTCCCGAAGACGAGCCTCAGTTTTTTCACATCGCTGAAGACTTCCTGACATGCCGGCTTCCGTCCGGTTGGGAAGCTGCTCCGACGGTTGTCGATGGAGTTGAGCATACTTATTATTTCAACCACGACACGGAGGAGAGTTCGTGGGAGCACCCTCTCATCGATAAGTTTATTGATATCTACGAAAAGGCGAAGGAGAAGGAAGTAAAAGAGGGCAAATCGATGTCCAAAAACAAGAAGGAAGAAGCAGGGGGCAAAAAAGACGATGATCCGAAAAAGGAAGATACGAAGAAGCCCGAAAAACAGGCGCAAAAACAGCCGCAGAAGTTGCAAAAAGAGGACGACATCGAAGAAGAAGACCTTGATTCGGAGGAGGAGGAGGAAGATGAGGCCCCAATCGTGCTTAACTCTGACTTGCTCAAGAGTTTGGGCAAAGCTGACAAGGGAGACAGTGATGATGATGACGACGACGACGAAAATGAAGGGCCGCGAGTCGGCGGCCCTCCCGGTGCGCGGCCCAAGCCTAACCTAGAGATGCCAAAGAAGAAAGACGCCGAGAAAGAGAAAACGAAGGAAGCTGACGAGAGAAAAAAAGACAAGAACGAAAAAGCTGTCAGTGGCAATAAGAGCCGCTCACCATCTCCTAAAGGAAAGAACCCTAACACTACACTTGACCAGTATATGGATGAGCGCGGGTTTGGCCGCGCAGGTGGGAGCAGTGGTAGTGGATTTGATCGTCGCTCTAATGACCGCGATCGGGATCGTGATAGAAAGCGTGATCTGGACCGTGATCGGGACCGAGATCGAAATAGAGAGCGTGATCGAGACCGCGATCGAGACCGAGACCAAGATCGCGATAGAGACCGTGACCGGCATCGCGATAGAGACCGCGACCGTCACTTGAGGGATAAATCTCCCTCCCGCTCCAGGTCACAATCCCGCTCCCGCTCACCACGCGGCAGCCGCGATGGGAGGAGGTCAGCATCTCCAAGGCCGCTCGACTCACGAAATAGCAGCCGGCCGTCTGATTCCCGTGGTTCAACAATAGCCGGGTATGACAGTTTTACGGATAGTGTCGTGGATGAGAGACACAGGGAGAGATTACAACAAAAGCGTGGTGGTGGTGGCCGAGGGAGTGGGGAGAGGGCTGTTCGTCTGGGTGGTGGTGGTGGTGTTGGAGGGCGAGGGAATAACAGTAGCGGCATCGTCAACAAAAATCCTGGACCAACCAACAATAATAGAAGCAATTACACCGGCGCCAACAACAGAAGCAATAGCAACAACAACAACAACAACAACATCAATAACAACACAACCACCACCACCACCACCACCAACAACAACAACAACATCAATAACAACGTGACATTCAACAAAGATGACACTGATAAAGGTTGGGAAGATGCAAGGTCTCCAGTGAGCCCGACGATGGCCTCCTCAGCATCGCAGGTAACGTCGCCTTTATCAAATAACAGTCCGAACCCGAATCTCACTAGGGACTACGACATGCTGAGGCCAGAATCGAACATCATCACGACGATGAGACGGAAACTAATCGACGCAGAAAGTACCATCGAGACTCTTGAAGAAGTGCTAGGTGATTGGAAAGAGAAAGAGAAGAGATTCAACCAACTTGAGCAAGCATATAGAGAGGAAGAAATCAGAACGAAGAAAGCACTGCTTCTCGCTAAGAAGGAAAAGGACGAACTCACGCATCAGAACGCGCTGCTGAACCTGAAATTAAACAAGGGGGTAGCATCCGGAACAACTACAATCGATGGCGAGCAGCCGGCCATGAGTGTTTTCGAGAAAGAAAGCATCGAAGCGGCTGCGGGAGCTAAGGCTAGGAGGGAGAGCGATGATCTTTGGTCAGAAAAGATGAAGGAAGTCAAAGAAAGGCACGAAATTCGTGTAACTAGCCTTGAGAACGAAGTGCAAGTACTGAAGGTACATTTAGAAGAGGCGAAGGAAAAGGAAAAAGGGTTGCAGGTCGAGGCGCTCAACAGCTCGAGCTTGAACGGGGACCAGATCAGGGAGTTAAGCTCTAGGATTGGGTCATTGGAGGCAACCAACAAGTTGTTGAGGGAAGAGAACGCCGGCGTGAAAGACAGGGAAGCCGAACTGATCGGAAAAGCGTCCGCAGCAATAGAAAAATTCAATAGCGGCGAGACAGCGAGGCACAAGATGTCTGTGGAGTGCCGTGAGGCGAAGGCCAAAGAAGAAATTGCCGCCAGCGCGGCGGACGCGGCGGCCAGCCACATAGTTGAATTAGAAAAGCAGTGTGTCGAAATGAGGGAGGAGATGTTCAACAAGGAAAAAGAGTTCGCAGAGGAGAGAAGTAAGCTCCAGCGAATCCAGCTCCAAACGAGCTATAGCACAAATGACGCCGAGGCGCTCGCCGCCAAACTGGAATCATCGAAATCCGACTTCTTAGCAATGGAACGCGGTCTTCAAAACGAGATTGGCGCATTGAGAAGTCGTGTGAGCTCCCTACAGCGCTCGATTGAGACATGCCAGAGTGAAGCGGATCGCCGAGTCAATGATGTGGAGGCTGCCCTCAAGAAGAGTGACTGGGAGCGGAAGCAGGCGGTTGAGAGGGAAGAGAATACTGAGAAGGCAAGAATAAGAGAGATGGAGAGAGCAGCAAGAGGAGAAGAGGAGGCCAGTCGGTTTCAGGGGGAGGCAGTAGATCTAAAGAGAGAGCTGATGAGGGCTAAAGAGGAGGCTGAAAGAAGGGAGAGTGAAGCTCGGACGAGAGCTAACAGGTTGACAGAAGAAATTGACATCTTGAAGCGAGATGTATCAAAAGAGACGTCGGAAAGAGAGAAAGAGAAAGAAGCGGCTGACTTTAGGCTAGCGGAGGTCAAGGCGGAAGTTTCCAGAAGAGTTCCAGAGCTCGCGAAAAACGCGCTGCAAAAGGCGGAGGAGGAGTGGAAGAAACGGCTGGAGAATGAAATCGGAAGAGCGGTGACCGAGAGGGACGAGTACATCCATTCCGCGCAAGAGACAGTAAGCGATTTGCAGAACACGATCAACAGCTACCGGGAGAAAGAGCTCGAGGTGCAGAGCAAGATGAGCCAGCTGGGTATTGAGAACAGCAATTTAGAGAGGGAGATTGAAGGGCTGAGGGAAAAATCCGTGGCCCTTGAAATCCAGAGGGAAGAGGAAGAGAAAATGACAGGGTCAAGAATAAAAACAATGCCCCCTCAACCACCCCCCAGGACGCCGGGTTTGTGGAATAATAATATGGATAGCTCAGTCATGGTCGCAGAGCAAATAGCCCAGAGTGTAACTCTACAGGCCCTGCAAGGACATCTTGGGATGATGCAGGCGCAGTGCAAGATGCTTTTGAGCAGTGGGGCAGGAGGTCGGGGCGTCGAAATTCCTGTTAATCACAGTGTCGTGAGCAATATCTACGCTACGAATGCTAGCATTCGGGAGTTCGAGACGCCAGCAGTTAAAGAAGGGCGGAGGGAGGGGGAGACCTCTATTCTCAACGAGGAAGTCGTCGAAGTGGATGACATCAACGCGAGTTCTTCATTTGCAGTTGAAGGGATTAGCAATGACGGGGGATTCCACAGTTCTCTCTGGAAGAAAAAATATAGTGTAAAATGATTGTCGATAAAAGGCGAAAAATTGCGTTGCTAAACCCGCTGCCTACACGTTAATTCACTTATTGGTCAATTGTTTGTTTGTCCACACTTCTGTCTCTTCAAAAACACAACTGTTCAAAACACAACTTCTTCATCGTTTCCAGCGTCAAAACCGCCCATCAAATCCTCCGTGGTGTTAGCCATTTTCAACTCTACACCCAGAGCCTTAGCCTCCTTCATCGCCTCTTCAATTAGTTTCTGCGCTTCCTTCAACTTCTCTTCTTTGCTAGCCTGAACCTTCTTTAGACGGGTAAAATCTTCCCTTTCCAACTCGTCAAGCTCGCGGGAAATGTAATCCAAAATTCCCTTAATCCTGGGTATCGTCACATTCTCAAGAGCATTCACACGGCGATTGGTCACCTTCATGGCCTCATCAAGGGTGTGGAAACTCGTCTGCAGCGACGCAAGCTTGATGAGGTTGGAAAGTAGAGCTTGGAACTTGGTTCGCGACGATTCAATCTTTTGGCCACCCCCCACGAGACCAAGAGAACCGTTCTGTTCAGAGGCAGAGCCCAAGGAAATCTCTTCAAATACAGGAAGCTTCACACCAGCAACATTGTTCACTCCCGCGCCAACGCGGATCGTCGCGTTCGACACACCCTCGGCAACCTTCGATTTAAAATTCCCCGCAGCGTACTCGGCCTGAGTTAAGCTAAAAAATGCCTCCTTGGACTCCTTTGCCATGCCACCCTTGGTTTGGGCAATTTCTTTCGCATAGTCCCTGAACTTTGCCTTAAGCGCGTCGGCCTTCTTCTTCAGCAGCTTATGCCCAGACTCCGCTGCCTTCATTTTCCCCTTGAAAACCTGCTGGTTCATGCGAGTAGGCGGAATGATATCAGCCATATTGCAACAACTACAAGGAAAGAAGCAGGGGGAGGGGGAGGGTTAGAGAGCAAAAATGTGAAGTAAAATCGACTGCGCGGCAAGTGAACCGTCGGCGGGGGCTGCTCTTAGGACGATGAGGTCGACGTGCCGTCAACGACCTTACATCGACAGCAATCCTGGCATTCCCACAGGGAATTGGAAGGGGGCATAGCAGAAGGTTCGGAGGGCGTCATTCCATGCATAGAAAAGGTTCGGGCGGCCGAAAACTTCAATACCGTACCTTCAGTGCGATAGGATAGGACAGGAAAAAAAAAATGGCTTTCTTGAATGGATGGCGAGGTGACAGGGAGAAAGATGCTTTTGGGTGAAATGGGGGGGTGAGACTATTTTCCCCGTAATTCATAGTTCTTTTGCCAATATTAAGGTGGCTTTACGTGCCAAAACGACGAAATAGCAGTGCTTGCGTGCCTTAAAATTTTCTTAAGATAATTCTCTTGCTGAACGAACGCCTCACTTGATATCCAACTTTTGCAAACATGGGCGGACACCACCACTCACCTGAGGCGTACCCCAAAAGCCAGCAGAACGTTGCTCAATTTGAGGCTGAAAGAATGCCACTTCCTTTCCGTGACACTTGTGGTCACCTCTTAACTAAACTGAATTCGTGCCGTAGAGAGACGAGCTGGAAGCCTTGGGAGTGCCAGCATGAGAGACACACATACGAGGAGTGCCAGTACATTGCCTGGAACCAGCGGGTAGCAATGAAGACAGAGATGAAGAAGACGGAGGGAAACTGATATTTTTTATCAAGAAAAAAAATGCTAAATGGACAAAGGATTTTTGGGAACATGATTTTCTCTAGCGCAAAATATTCACAGCTCATTCCATACAGTTTACTTGTATCTCCCTCCTCGCTCAGCTTCCCACAGTCCAATTTTCTTCAAGGTTTCGTCGTCAATTTGGATTGGTTCAGCTGTGATCTTAAGGATTTCTGTCCTCATTGTATCCACATTCTCCTTTGTCGGCTCTTCCTTATTCTTTGTGATTCCTTTGAGTGGGTGTCGCTCGATGCTCCTTCGTGTTAGTGCATTGAGATCATTGTCATCGTCATCATCATCGTCATTGTCATCATCATCGTCATCGTCATCGTCATCATCATCGTCATCATCACCATCAATTCGACTACTGTCATCACTATCACCACAACAATCACTGTCGTCGCTTTCTACCCCCCCGATTATCGAAGCGAAATAATCGGTTAAAGCTTCAAGCTCATTGGCCAGCTGGGGATTGTCCATAAAAATTCCGCCCCCCTTTCCCCCTCCCCCACCGACGCCCATGAAAAAATCTCCAATTGTATCGCTCTTAGCGAAGGCTTCTTCCCGAGACTTTTTCTCTTCCTCCATTATTTTCGCGTAGGATGTCTTCAGTGCCATTTGGCTAGGCGGGAACACATCACCACCACTGGTGGTAGCTTCGTTCGCTGCGTTGCTACCGACTTTTGCATCCGTCGAATACGACTTTCCTGAGTCATAGCGCCACAAAATTACGGTACGGTCCGCGCTTCCTCCGCTAACAACGAATTTATCACCTTGTAGGAACGAAACGGAGCTAACGTGAGAGGAGTGGCCGCCATAGCGAACAAAGGGAGCATCTTCAACCAAACAGGGAAAGTTGAAGATTTTCACCCCACCAAAATCATCGGCAGTAACCACCATTTTCGGTTTACTTTGCGAAACCGCAATTGCATTAATATCCGTGCCGTCAGCGAACTATGCGTGCGTTGTTAATTGTGTGAGGGTAAGTGATGAGTGTGCAAGGGATGTCGATGTGCAAGGGATGTCGATTAGCGAAAAGAATACTCTTGGCATTTTTTCTGTATTTTTTTGCACGAGTCAAACATCGCCATTCGCGCAGAGAGGGACCTGGCAATACTTACATCCGGCCAGATTCCCATAACTGGAAAACCAAGCACGCACGACCAGTCCGCCCAGCACTTGTGGTCGTTAAGATCAATCTGAGTTTTCTCGTCGGTCAATAGCGTAAACGAGGCAGCCTCCTCGCGGGATTTGACACCTTTCCCGGTCTCGACATGAAAGTGTAGAATTTCGCCTGCCCCATCGTTTGTCATTAATAGCTGACCGTCGATTGAGAAGTCCAAGTGAGTCAGGTACGAGGTCGGGCCTTTCAGCCGTCGCACACGGGGAAAGTCTCGCTGAAGGCAGTCAAAAAGGTCGACATAATTGTCGTGGGATCCAGCAGCAAGAAATTTGTTTGTCGGGCTAAACTTTACGCAATCCACCGCAGAACGAAACGTCTTATGCTCCTTAAGAAACGTTGGGAGAGTGGTTCCGTCTACAGAATGCATCCCAAAAATCTTGGTGTAACCGTCAGAGCAGCCTAAAGCGAGTAAATTTCCATCACGAGAAAAAGCGATTCCACAGCCGTTGTGTCCTATCCGGAACCGATGCGTAGGTATATTGCTTTCACTTCCCCAGAAACATACCAGGGAGTCCTTTCCAGTACTTGCAAATGCAATTGTGTCATGCTTCAGTGGATAACTGGCTACCTGTGTGCACTCTGAGGCGTGACCCCCCGAGATAATGTGAACTTTGCCGGTCTTGTCTCCCAAGCTCTTGCGGTAGAAAAGCGAGCCCCCTTCCTTGCCAGCAATGAGTCCCTGCTTATCATTAGTGAGCGTCAGGTGCCGGACGTGCTGCCATTTCCGCTCGAGTGGGTGCGGCTCAACAGACATTCGCAAATTTTCAGGTAGGTGAGGAGCCGGCAGGGGGGATTCGATCGAGGAGGGAAGGTGGATGATGTTCGTTACTCTGAACGCAATCGACGGTGGTGGCGGCGGGGCTTGATCGCTTTTCTCCCTCAGCTCTTTCAAATCATCGACGACAAAATTAAACTCAACTTTCATCACAGAGGCATTCCCGCAACCGCACCAAAGGACTCCGGCCTCCCCTAACTTCATGCTGAATATTCCGCTCTTCTCGGTCAGATCGAATTCCTGCAATGACGGACCCCCACCTCTTGGGAATACAATGATCTTCCCCCCCTCGCTGCCGGCGAGTGCGTACCTACCATTTTCATTATCGCTCCAGCTAAAACAAGTAAGTTCTTTCGCCTCCCTCGACACCAATCCTTTTTTGGTCGGCTCGATCCTACACCGATTGCGAGCGGAGGAAAAGAGTAAATCATAATGAGAGGGCGAATATATTGAAGGGGGAAGGTAATAAATAAATAAAGAATAGGCGTTATGGTTAGACCACTTCTTGCTCACTCACCTCCATGCCGAACTCGAGTTTTCCCCCTTTACTAATTGCCAGAATTTAAGGTTCTTTCCCACAGAAAGAGTTACAAAACACCCTCCTCCATCATTAGCATCGCCGGGCCTCCAGCATACAGATGCGACTGTAGGAGGCACGCCAGGAGCCATTCCACAACTAGCTATGAGTAATGGCGAGGTTGGCTCGAAGCTTTTGACGTTGTTGGTTGGGTCAAGAGCAGAAACTGCTTTCAGGTCGAAGATCCCTATCGTCTGACTATTGTCACCTCCGATACCGATAAGGTACTTGCAATGTCCTCCATTACCATCACTAGATCCGCAGAACTGAACAGCCTGGACTTGTCGTTCAAAAAACCCGAGACCGCATCGGTAAAGTAGCCTCTGGGTCCCGACGGTCCAGACCATTATGCATGCACCTTTCCCCCCGCCTAGTTGTCCGGACGCGCCACGGCAGACTGAGCTGTTCGTCGGTTCAATGGATATGCAAGTGATGTCATCGTCGTGTCCTCGAAAGAATTTCTGCTCTGTTTGCCTTTTGTTGATAGTCTGAATGACAACTATTGCGGCTACACCGTAAACCACAACCTCGCCTTCTTCATCATCGCCTACCACACAGTATGCATTGGGTGTCAAAAAATCGCCTGCAACCGAGTGTGAGTCGTCAACATTAGGAAAGACCGAAAAAAGAAGGCAACAAGGGGAGAATTGGTAAGAACTGCGCGAAGAAAAGGCAATCAATTAACTATCAGTCGCTTCCTCAAAGCTTTAAACTCTCTCACCTCTGAAGCCTCCCACACTCTTCATCTCCAGGCGAGCGTCAGGAATCTTGAAAGATCGCTTTATCTCGTCAGGTTTCCAATCGAGCGGAGGCGAAACGATCGACTTGCTGTATTCGTAGACAATTTTGTCTGGAATTTCCTCAAACTTGAGCTCGTGTTCGAAACCGGCAGAACGAAGTTTCATCAACCCCACTTCATTTCTCCCCCCGCCCCAGCAACGGTGCTTCACGATTTTGGTCTTGTCATTGACTGAAGGAAGGTATATTTCGTCGCCCATCAGCAAGAGATCGCAAAACAGCCTGCCGTCTCCATCGTCACAAAGTTTGTGCATGATGATAGCATCCTCCCGGCTGAAGAGGAGGGAGGCGGATGGCCCTAGCACGTCGCAGATGGCGGCGCGAAAACCCTCCGAGGTTAGTGTTAGTGTGCCCAGATTAGGCGGGTTGACAATGAAATCGACGGCAATATCGAACCCGTTCTTCTGCTCTAATTTCTTCACGGAGGAAACAAGGTAGGGCAGAGGGGGGAGGGGGGTTCCATTCAGCCGATTACGAACAAACTCTAAAGTTTCCCGCCTGATAGTTTTTAGACGGTCATCATACTCTGTAGACTCCGCAGAAAACTTTGCAAGGGACGCAAGCAACATCTTTCGCGTCCTGTCCGCACGAATCTTCCCCGGCTTTCCCGTCAACCGATTACCAGCAGAGAGGTCCTGGATTTCCGAGTGGACTGCACCCTTGAGCTTGTGTGTCAGGCGGTGTGTCAAAACGCTCATACGAAATAGAAACGTTGTGTTATTCGACTGGTGTCTGAAGAGCTTCGGGGGTCGAAAAGATGGTTTGCAGTTGCTTTTGGGGTTGTGTTTCCTGACAGAGACAAGTTTGATGGGTTCCTTTGTTGACAATGAGTTGGTTTTTTTCTTCCGCGAAGTAATCTTATCAAGGTCGGCCTGGCGTATCTCATCCTGACGTCTAACGAGAGAGATCAACTTCGCAACGTGTTGCGTCGTATTCTCCATCTCACGGGGTTCCGACATTATTGAGCGCCGCGGTGTAACTTGAATTCTTGCTGGTTATGGGGTATGGGAGTGGGGGGGGGGGAGAGTATTATTTTCTACGGCGGCAATAGAATCAATTGAAAGAGGTAATAAGATTAATTACGAAAAGGTTTTTATATGTCTCCTTAAATCTTTTGAAAAGAGGAGGAGATGAGTTCGAGAGAGTATCCGGGACGGGGGAACGGGAGGGATTCCCACCAACAATAGTGGGGAACGGTCAACTCAGTCACTATCCGAGACGCCGAAATCAATGGTTTGAGTCGAGCCAGTGGAGATGACTTGTCCGGCAGATTGGACCGATATCGTTGAGTGACGGTGGAGCAAAACTTTTAAAAGAGTGTAAAGGTGTGTGTGTGTGTGTGTGTGTGTGTGTGTGTGTGTG
>Ga0115556_1000090_pt1 | contig 53928 bp, 63 predicted proteins | sample COGITO_mtgs_1104_5_FD_87282 | JGI IMG/M metagenome (GOLD analysis project Ga0115556, IMG submission 87282) | Pelagic marine microbial communities from North Sea - COGITO_mtgs_110414 | ecosystem: Environmental > Aquatic > Marine > Epipelagic | place: Germany:Helgoland, sampling site Kabeltonne... | reverse complement strand
TTTTACTATTTTCATTATATTTTATGCTATTGGTGATTACGTTATTTTTACTATTTTCATTATATTTTATGCTATTGGGGATTACATTATTTTTACTATTTTCATTATATTTTATGCTATTGGGGATTACATTATTTTTTTTATTTTCGTTAATGTTTTTTCTATAGTTTGACATCATTATTATATTTAATGTATATTATATATAGAGTCATATAATTTTTCTTTATCTGTCTTTATGTTTTCGATCCATACTTGTTTTTTTATTAAATCTTTAAATATATTATTCATTTTTAAGTCTATGTTATTTAATATTGTAGTATCTTCAATTAGCTTACAATTATAATTAATATCATCCTTTATTAATATCATTATACAACATATATAACAGATTTATATTTTTTATTAGATATTCTATTATATTTAATAATAAATAATTCAAATAAAGAATTAATATAATCATTTGAATTAGAAAATGATATAATAATATCCCATAAAAGAAATATTATATTATTATTCTCCTTTATATTTGTTAAATTAGTCCTATTCTCACACATTAATTGTTTTTTATTTTTAACGGATAATACTTCGAATTCTATTATCCAATCAATCCAATAAAACAAATAAATATTATTCTTTGTTTCTTCTAAATGATAAATGAATTCATTAAACGCTATATAATACTCTTTTGGATCATTATTTTTATAGTATTTGGTAACATAATTTACATTAGGTGCTTTTAAATGTTCATAGATGTTTTTTAAATTTATTTTCATTTTCATACTATTAATTGTATTTTCTTTTTTTAAATTACATAATATTATAGTTAAAGTAAAAAATAATTTTCTGATATTGTAATCATTTCTAAGTTCTTTATCATTTTCCAAATTATTCGCAATATCTTTAAATTCATTATATTTTTTATTTAAATAAATAATGAATTTAATATTATTTATATGTATGTATTTACAATAAAACGTAATATAAATATATAAAAGGTCTTTAATGTATAAAGATACCAATAATTCGGATGTATATTTCAATGCTTCATTTGTTCTTTGATAGTATATACTTAATATAAGTTCCTCTATTATATCTTTTTTTTTATAATTCGAAAAGGTTAAAGAGTTGAAAGTTTTACGATTATCTTTTATTATATATTCCATTATAGTTGTATTAAAAAAAAAATAATACAATATTACAAAATGAAATATATTTTATTAATCATATTTATAATTTTATATTTATGTTTTAATAAAAAGGAAGGATTTTCACCCATACATAAATCCAATGTTAGGTTTGATGATAATATTATAGATGATTTTTATGTTGATATATATTATGATATATATGATATAAATTTAAATAATTTAATAGCTAAAAATATAATTAAGATAATAAAAAACAATAATACAAATATATTATGCATTGGTAGTAAAAGTGGGCATATGTTAGAATTATTGTCTAAAGTAAATGTTACAGGTCTCGAAAATAATGATTCATTTATAAATAAATCTAAAAAAATATATAATCATAAGGTGATAAAGGGTAATTACAATAATATAAATTTATTTAATAATAATTTTACACTTATAGTTATACCATTGTTTGTAATACATTTATATAAAGACCTTGATTATTTTTTTAAAATAATGTATAAATGGGTAAAATACAATGGGTATATATCAATTACATATTTAAGTAATTGGGATGATTACGATGTATTATTAAATGATAATCCATCATTTAATGCTAATTATAATATAGAAATAAACGAATATGTTGGTGGTATAATTCTTAAAGAGAAAATAACAAATAAATCTGGTAAAATTAAAAGAAAAAATATATGGAGTTACAATAATATTACATTAGAAAATTTAAAATATAACAGTTCTCTTAAAGATTTTAAATTTATAGAAAATGTTAATATTAAAGGTAATATTAACATATGTACACTACAAAAAATTTAACGGCTATATTTACCGATTGAAGCAAATGAATCTATAATATATATAATAAATATACCTATAAAAAAGAAAAGAATAATTTCTTCTGTTTTTTGTTCTGTTCTTATTTCTTTTTGATTTTCTAAAATTTCTAAAATATTATTTAATTTAGAATTATCATCTAGATTAACGTCTAGATTATCTACATTATTTTTTCCGTATTCGGATGATTTATAAAAATCTGTAAGTATTTCTTTATTATCTTCTTTTAATTTTTTATGAATATCTGAAATATCTGTTTCACTTGGTTGTATTTTACTTTTATTTATATTCTTTCCAAATAAATCGTTTAAATTATGTTTATTTATTTTTTCTTTTTCTATTGGTCTAATTAATAAATTATTTTCTCCATTTTCTACTAAAGCAGCATTTATTGCAAAAGCCATTATTAATTAAACGATATATTTTTTATTATAATTATACTATAAATATGAAAAAGTTTGAAAAAAAAATGTATAAATATTATAAATCTTTAAATGATAATAAAATTTTAACAGGTGTAATTATGATAATTATGAATATTTCATCTAGATATATTACATTTGAATTATCTAAATCACAAGAATATTATTTGAAAAATTTTGTTGGAAAAAAAGTTCTAATCTTTACAGTATTATGGATGGGGACAAGAGACATATTAATATCTTTAATATTGACATTATTTTTTCTTTTATTTTCAGATTATTTATTTAATGATCAAAGTAAATATTGTATTATACCAGACAAATATAGACAAATGAATCAAATGTATGAATTAGACCCATCTTCAAATATAACACAAAAAGAAATTGAAGATGCTTTGCATGTATTAAAAATAGCAAGAAATAAAAAAAAGGATAATTCAGAAATGGATGATATATTATTTAAGGAAAATTTTATTTAGTATTCTAATATAATGATAAGAATAAATTTAAATATTATACAGGATTTAAATATATTATTAGGAACATATTATTACAAAGACAATATTAAATTTAATAATAATAAAAGAATATTAAGAGAATATTATGATGGTAAAGAATCAGAAGTTATAAATGAATTAAAAAAAGTTAAAGATTTAATGATATATAAAAATTCTTATACAATAAATAACAAAACAGCTGACGAAATTTACAATACACGTTATAATGTTGATGTAGTAAAATATAAAAATAGGGAAGATATAATTGACAACTATATGGATATAATAAATACTATAATAAATAAAGAAAGTAAAGAAAGTAAAAATAGTATTATTTATATAAATATTATATCATATGAAGAAAATATAATTTATGGAAAAAGTCAAAAAATAATAACTAAAAATATAGTAAACGATATTTACAAAAATATATCAAGCTATGCAAATGTAACTGTAAATTTAAAATACAAAATGATTGATCCTAAATATTTAAATGATAATTTAAAATACTTTTATGATGTATATAAAGATAAATATATAAATACAATAAATTATAATAAGGTTTTAATATTATATAATTATAATTTTATAAATGATTCATATTACAAAATAAGTGAAAAAAATATATACAAAATAAAAGGTAATGTAGGTAATGTAGGTAAGCTAAAACCTACGGATAACCCAAAAATATATAATTTCTATGACGGAAAAAAAAATTATATAATGGAAATAACAAAAACATATGGTTCTATAAATTTAAAATATAAAATGGGAATAAATAGTAATGAAAAAGAAGGTGAAATTGAAAAAGAAGGAGAATTAGAATTATTTGAAAAGGAAGATAAATATAGACGTATTAAAAGTATTAATTTTAAAGGAAATAATAAAGAAACTATATTTTATATTCCTAAAAATAATAAATTAAATACTAATAAAATAAATAAAGAAATAAAAGATAAAAAATTAAAAGGGTTAGATATATTTAATTTAAAAAATATGAAGATTTTAACTAAATATGACTTAAAAAATATGAAAAATACAATTTTATTAAGTAATACTAATATTAATGAAATTGTGAAACTAATAGATAATAATAAAATTTTTAAAAGTAGTGTAAAATTAACGGAGAGAGAATTTAATTACAAATTAATAAGTTCTAAAATAATTAAAAGAGAGGATTTAAAAGAAGAAATAAAGGAAAATATAAAGGAAAATGGAGATATAAAGGAAAATGGAGATATAAAGGACAAAATAAATAATTATGATTATGTATTATTAATAACTTTGGAATTATTTGAAAAAAATGATAAAGATACAGGAACAAAATTCTTTACTCGTTGTAGAAATACATTAAAACAAATTGAAAAAAATATATTTTCATTAAAATTAAACACAAGAAAAATAATAAGATAATGTAAAAATGGATAATGTAAAAATTGATAATAATAAAATATTATTATAAATTTAATGATAAGAACTTTAAAAGTATATACAAAATTGAGTATAAGGTATTTATTAAGAAGTAAAATTAAATTAACTGTTAAAACAATAGAAATTGTTGACGATAAAATATCAAATGAAATATTATCATATTTGAAATATAATAATATAACAAACGATTCATTTAATTCATATTTTTACATAATATTATATGAAATATTTTATTTAAGTATATTGTTAAATATAAAAGATAAGAAGGAACATAAAGAAATTATAAATACAAGTATACAAACAATTATAGTTTATTGTGTGGTTAAATCAGTTATTATAACACCTTGTATAAATATATACCATTCTATATTATAAATTCTATAGCATAATTATAAAATTTACGTATTTGAAACATAGTAATATCTAATATGTCTTCATATATATTGTTATTTATAGACCATTCTATAAATAATGTATTTACATCAACGTTCAATCTTAATAATTCTACTACAAAATATGAATTATAATTTTTTATGATATTTAATAATATTTTTTTATTTTTTGATATTATAGGTAAGTAACTTATTATATATAATTTTATATCATAAGGTAAATTATCCATTTATTTACTAAGATTAAAATATTTAAATATTAATATTTATTTAAAATACTCGATAAAGAAAGAATTGCTAAATCAATATGTTCTAAATTTTTATTAGATTCTTCAAGAGTATTTTGCAAGTCTATATTATTTTTCATAATTAATTCTAATTCTATTCTTTTAGAATTTATTAAATTTTTAATTTCGTCTTCTTCCTTTTCTAGAACAATTATGTTATTATTTAACTCGCCAATATTTTTTTCTTGATCTTTTATTTTAAAATTTAATTCAAAAATTTTTTCTTTTAGTTCTTCATAATTAGCATTAGTATTATCGAATTTAGACATTTTAATATATTAATAAATTAAAATTAGACTGCTAACGAAATAGTATTTTTATCACTTTTTTTTTTCTTTTTACTAATAGAAGGCGTATTTGAAGAAATACTCATATTATCAACCTCTTCTATGCTTATAGTACTTTCATTTTTGTCTTCAACATTAATTTTTTTATTTAAATTATTTAAAATATTGTTAATATTTTCGGGTCCTTTCATTTCATCTCTAAAATCAGAAGGTCCTGAACTTTTTGGTTCATCGGAATGACTCATACCAAAATCATTCATAAAATTACTCAATCCTGGATTAGTATTACCCATTGAATTAACAGCGGCTTTGGTAAAATTATTCATAAGGTCTGGATTTTGTCTCATAATATCGTCCATACCTGGAATAGCAGATTTAAACATAGTATTAGTCATATGTATCATCATAGCAGAAGAGGCTAATTGGAAAACTAATTTAACCTCAGGGGCCATTTTAGCTTTTGATTTATATTTATGATGTAATTCTTGAAATATATCGTCATAATCTTCTATGTTTTCATTTATTTGTTCTGACCATCCATCTAATTTAATATCAAATGGGTCCATTTTATTATTTAAGAATTCGATACCTGTTATGAATGTTGTTAAAACTTTTCCTTGAAATTTTACACTATTTATTCTTTCTTTTTCTGAAATAATTGTTTCATATTCTCCTTTCATTTCATCTAATGATGAATCCATTGTATATTTTTTTGATACATTTGCACCCTTACTTTCTAAAAGTTCTAATTTTCTCAATAGATCAAATTTTTCTTTTAAAAAGTCTTCCTTTTTTTTATATTCTACATTAGAACTTTCATTTTCTATATTAATTTCATCTAATTTCTTGAAATTAAACGTTTCTGTTTCTCTATAATTAGATGTGCTTTTTCCTATTGTAGGTTCTTCTACTTTTCCTAAATCATTAAATTCTTCGAGTTCCTTTTCTAAAGAAATATCTTTATAATCGGGTTTTACTTTATCGTTCATTAAAAATTCTATACCGCTGCTTTCTGTACCGTCTATATTGAAAGTATCCTCATCCATAGTTTTAACATTTAAATCAATAATTTCCTCCATAATATAATTAATATATATGTTTTTACTTTATATTAATCGCATTAATATTTATTTAATGCATCAATTAATTGTAAAAAACAATCAGCAAGATCGTCTTTTTTTTTATGTTTTAAAAAAAAATCATTATAAGTAGGATATTTTTCGTTAATTTGTTCCTTTGTTATTTCTATACTAAATTTTTTTCTTTCAGAATAGGTAGTTTTACAAGGTAATCCATAATATTTTAATTTATTACTAGCATTCCAATAATATATATTTTTATACCCGTTATTAATAAAATACATTGTAATCATTGATTGTACACTTTTCATTCTAATTGCATTTCTTCCTATTTGGTTCTCAATAATAATAATATCAAATTTATAATTATTAAAAATTTCCATAAACCTATTACACATGACTATTCCAATATCTATTAAATTTACCTTATTACAATTAACGTCTTTATTACATAATTCAATTATATCCCATTCGATTATATTGTTTACATCAGAGTCATAAATAATGAAAGCAAGGTTTTTTATACCTACATCTATACTTAAATATAACATAAATATATATTAATATATATATTTATGCTTTAATAATTATTAAATAAAAAGATTATTAATTTGTTCTATTATTTTATAGTAAATATTATTAAAATCTTGTTTATTATCAATAGTTATTTTTGGTTTAATATTATTGTTGAAAATAAGAGTATCGTTTTCAATAATTTTAATTTGAAAATTTTTATTTATTATATTTACAGAATTATCCGTTAAATATTTACGATATGATGAATTATTCATATAATATATTAGAATATTATAATCCCATATCAACAATTAAAGATTTTTTCCCATATATTAGAGATAATAACTGATGTTTTTTCATTTTTGTAGAATATTTAATACCCTTTTCATTCAAAATATCTCTTAATTCTTTTATATTTTTTTTATTATATTCTCCTTCAATATCATTTTCTCCTTCAATATCATTTTCTCCTTCAATATCATTTTCAGCAGATATTCTATTATTAGTTCTTAATATTCCTAATTCGTCGTCGTCTTCGTCGACAACTTCATCATCAGCTTCATCGACAACTTTTACTTCATCATCAGCTTCATCGACAAGTTTTACTTCAGTAACTTCATCGACAACTTTTACTTCATCCACAACTTCATCTACAACTTTTACTACATCGACAACTTCATCCACAACTTCATCTACAACTTTTACTACATCGACAACTTTTACTACATCATCTTTTTCAGTAACTTCGATAATATTTTCATCAATATAGTCTTTAATTATGTTAGAAGATTTATAACTTTTTTCACTTATTTCTTCATTATTAAATATATTAGTTACATTGTCAGTTGTGCTCGTTTCGGAACCGCTATCTGAAACAGACTCTCCATCGGATAAAAATTCTTCTATTTCACAATGGAAATTTTTATCATCATTTTTATCATCCTTTTTATCAAAATTTTTATTACCTTCTTCAATTGTATTTATTTTTTCTAGAAGTTCATATATAATTTTTGCTTGTTCATTTTGAGATTCTTCTAAATTTTCATATTTTCGTTTAAAGTAATAACATATTAAACTTATTAATAATAAATTTATAATCAATCCCGTAAAAAAACTACTTATATCTAATAAACCCATTATAGATATAATATAATAATCTTTATATATGTTTTAAACGAAATTAAAGATTAAAAAGATAATCAGGGTATTCCAAATCTTTTAATATTTGTTTCCCACCATTAACGTGTGATATACCCGGTTCTATTAAATAGTTATAATTAATTACATCATTTTCGATTAAAACATTCATTTTATAATTTTTTATATTTTTATATTTTTTATTATTTTCAAAATATTTACATACATCAATATAATGAGTTGTTAAAATAAAATCAAGATTTTTGAATTGAGACAATCCTTTTAGGTAAATCTCAGCACATAACGTTGCGTCTAAAGGATTTGTTCCTGAATAAATTTCATCAAAAATACAAAAATGTTTTTTTTCATTATTTTTTGTAATATATTCTAATATATCTTTACAACGCCTAGCTTCTGCTTGAAATAAACTATCTCTATCAGAAGTATCAGGAATATTTAAATATGAATGAAAATAATCATATATTTTAATATTAGCACTTTTATAACATCCAAAACCAAATTGTTGGCTCATAATAATATTCATAAGTAATGATTTTATTATAGTGGTTTTACCTGAAGCATTTGGTCCAGTAAGAATAATATTATTATTTATTTTTAAGTCATTTTTAACCATTTCTGTATTGATGTGTGGTAAATAATACATTTTTTCAATTGATGTATCATTTTTGTATCTACATTTATTCAATTGTTTATTTATTACAAATTGTTTCAATGTAATAACATCATTATTAAATGTATTTAATTTATTTATGTATTCAATCGAATCATGATATATTTTATTATGGTATAATTCGTGATAAACGGTCATTATAAGACCAATTTGTGTAATACGACTTAAAGTATTTTCATAAGGTAATATTAGACTAAACTTTTTTAGTATATCATTAAATGTATTTTTTATATTTAAATTTGAAGAATAAAACTGGGAATATTTAGAAAATTCTTTACAATTATTATTAACATTGTCTATTAATGATATTGATTTATTACAAAAAGTTCTATAATTATTTATAAAATTACCTATATGATTAATATTTTTGTAGAACGATATACAAGATATAGTATTTTGATATATTTGAAAAAAGTAAAACAATATACTCATAATTCCTGATATTTTTTGATTATAATTAACATCCTTATCAAAAATTTTAAACATGCTATGATTTGAAACTAAGTCACGTATTAATTCTACATATTTATCTATTTCTATTGGAACATTTTTTAATTTTAATACAAAAAAAGGGACAATAAATACAAATATAGGACTACATAACGATAATATAGGTGATGAAATATTATAATAACTTAAAAATTGCATGAATATAACAGATGAATTTAAATATTTAATTCTTTCAAAATTTATGTATTGATATTTATCTAAAAAATTTTTTTCGTTTATAAAATTACTATGAATATTATAAAACTCTTTTATATCATACTCGTTGCTTTTATATTTTAATGTGAGCTTTTGTGTTTGTTTCAAAAATGATTTATCTATACTATAATATTTCCCCCATTCTTCGTTTAATATTGAGTCTTTAAAAATATTACTATATGATTTATATATTTCTAAATCTTGTATAATAGTATCATTTAATATTTTATTTTTAACATATTGTATAGGTAATTTAAACTCACAATCCATTAATAAAATATATTAATAAAATAACATAAAATATACGAATAATTAACATTATATTAACTATAATTTAAATATTCAACAGATATATATATATGAACTATTCATACGACGATGTTATTTTATTATATAAAATAATTAATAATGTTATACCAGATGATACAAAAAAAAAAATAGACGATATAAAAAAAACATTATTTATAGAAAATAATATAAAAAAAACAATAATAAATAAACCTAAAGATAATTACGCAATAACTTGTAAATTACTTAATAAAATAACAGAAAAAAATTATGATAGACTTAAAATAGAATTATTTGAATTAATCGTTAAATTAGACAATTCTGATATAGATAATATAACAAATCTAATATTTAATATTGCAAGTTCAAATAAGTTTTACTCAAATTTATTTTCTAAATTATATAAAGAACTGATCGATAAAAATAGAAGTTTTTATTATGTATTTGAAGATAATTTTTTATTATATACAAATAAATTAAAAAATATAGAATACGTAGATTCTAATATTGATTATGATAAATATTGCGAATACGTAAAAAAAATATCGGAATTAAAATCTGGGTTATTATTTTTCACAAATTTAATAAAATATAATATATGTAGAATCGATAATATTATAAATTTATGTATAGATTTAATTGAAATATACAATAAAGAGATTGAAAAAAACAACGAAGAATATAAAACTGAAATATTAGAAAGTATATTTATAATAATAAAAGAAACATATGAATATTTGATATTTAATCATAATTGGGAATATATATATAAATTTATTATTAATATAAAAGATAATTCAAGTAAGAAAATACATTTTAGATGTTTAGACATTTTAGATTTTATAAATTCTAACTAGATATTAATAATATTAATATATATATTATGGATTATGATAAAAATTCTGAACTTATACCATTTAAATTAACAAATAAAAAATATTATACAAATTTACATTTTGGTAATGATGATATCCAATATTTTAATAAGGATGAAAATAAAATTTTAAATATAAACTTGTATAAAATAAAAATATTTGGTATAAATGAAGATGGTATAGATTTATGTATTACTATAGATAACTATCATAAAATAGAAGAACATTATTATTTTTATATATATATAGTTAAACACGGTGTAATTCAAAGTAAATTAGGGATTTATGAAAGTATGAATAATAATATAAATAATTTAGAAGATTTGGACCCCGGATTTATTATTTTTTTTAAATATTATTATGATAATAAATCTGAATTAATAGAATATAAACAATCATTAGACACGTATATTATAGAAGTATTAAGCGGTAAAGGTTTGAATGATCAAGAAAGAAAAGGTAATAAAACAAAAATTTATAATATAATAAAAAAAAATGAAATTTTTTTAAAAGATGTTGATAAAGATAAAATTAAGGATAAAACACAAATACTAAAAACAATAATATCGAAAATTCATAATTATAAAAATTTAAATGAATTATTAGAATTATTTCATAAATCCTATAATAGAGAAGATATATTAACAGCTATATTTTCTTCTGAAAAGGAGTATATACATTTCGATATGTTAATGAAATATGAAAAAATAAAAACAGAAATTTACATGGATATAGTAGTTTCGAATAAAACTAATAATTTAAATAATGAATTTAATAAAAATCAAGGTGAAGAAGTTAAAGAAGGTGAAGAAGGACAAGAAGTTAAAGAAGGTGAAGAATTTAAAGAAGGTGAAGAAGGTGAAGAATTTAAAGAAGGTGAAGAATTTAAAGAAGGTGAAGAAGGACAAGAAGGTGAAGAAGGTGAAGAATTTAAAGAAGGTGAAGAAGGACAAGAAGGTGAAGAAGACGAAGAAGGTGAAGAAGGTGAAGAAGGTGAAGAATTTAAAGAAGACGAAGAAGACGAAGAAGACGAAGAAGACGAAGAAGGTGAAGAAGGTGAAGAATTTAAAGAAGACGAAGAAGACGAAGAAGAAAATTCTAATGAAAATTCCAATGAAAATTCTAATGAAAATTCTAATGAAAATTCCAATGAAAATTCTAATGAAAATTCTAATGAAAATTCCAATGAAAATTCTAATGAAAATTCTAATGAAAATTCTAATGAAAATATACAACTTGAAAACAATAAAGAAAGTAAAGAAATAATTTAATATGATAATTTAAAACAAAATAATATTTATATATAATTTATAAAATATACTAAAATATGAAATTTATTTTAAGCAACAGAAAATATGCAAATCATAGAATACGGGAAAAATATCTTCCTAAAAATTATATAAATATTATTAAATATTATTCATTCTCTTTTTATTTTTAGAAGCTAATATCATACATTGTTTGTAAGATAATTTTGGATTTTCTTTTTGTATTATTTTTACAAACATTACCCATTTATTGGTTTTATTTTTTTTATTGGTTTTATTGGTTTTATTGGTTTTATTGGTTTTATTGGTTTTATTGGTTTTATTGGTTTTCTTTTTATTATTGGTTTTTTCAGAATTTTTCATATATACTATAATAATATAATTTATAAAAGATTAAATATTTAGATAATATAATGTCTTTCTTAATAGAAAACCTTTTATTACCTTATATGAAAGATAATATATTTATATTAATAATATATACAATAGTGGTTCTAATAACTTATACAATCGGTAGTATCGGAATATCTAAATCATTTACTCATTTTTTAAATTCTAAATACAATAAAAATGATAAATTTTTAAAAGATATATATAACGTTATAAAGTGTAGGAGTATGATGGGGTGGGTATATATAATAATTATTTTATCATTAACATATTCTATTTTTATTAATTTAAAATATTATATACAATCATATATAGTATTAGATATAATAACCATTACAAAGAATTTAGTTGTATTAAATATTTTTAAACAATTAACCGAAAAATATAAAGAAATAGAAGAATCTGATATTGTATGGTTAGTTACTGCTTCTTATTGGGCTACAAGAATATTTCTTATATATATATTTGAGAGTGTTCTACCTTTTATTGTAACATTTATTATCATACTAATATTTTTTAGTTATAAAAATGTATATTTATTATTACTTTCTGTGATACATATTATCATCATAATTCTATATATATATTTGAATTTTAATAAAACTGTTAATCTAATAGAGATACAAGATAAAAATCACAGGAGTAATATGAATATATTAGGAGATAAAGTAAAAAATATATTAAATATAATTTTTGACAATACTCTAAATGATGAAGTAGAATATATGAAAGATACTCATTTAATTTATACAGAATCTGCCAAAAAATTATTAAATAATAATAATAAAATATTATCCATAAGTAATTTGTTAAATTATATGTATGTAATATTCATTTTCATTTTCATATACATAAATAACGGATATATGAGAACTGAAAATATCACGATTATAGTTATGATGTTAATTATATATATAAGTATTGTAAATAATTTCATAAAAGAAACAATAGACGTTTCGTTATATATTTATAAAATTAAAGCGTTAGATGAATTATTAACCAAAGAAGAAACAAGTACTTGTGAAAATATAAATAAATTTTATAAAATAAAATTAATAAATGTATATTTTAAATATGAAAATAAATATGTATTAAATAATTTAAATATAACTTTTGAACCGAAAAAAATAAATGTAATAATGGGTAAATCAGGTTCAGGAAAAACTACATTAATGAAATTATTGATAAAAATGTATAACGTAGATAAAGGAGATATATATTTAGACGACCACAATATAAATGATATATGTATAAATGATATTAGAAATAATATATATTATGTAAACCAAAGAACAATATTATTTAACAAAACAATAATGTATAATATGAAATATGGAAATAATTATACAGATAATAAAATAATAGAAATATTAGAAGAATATAAATTAATAGATTATTTTAATTTAATTGATAAAGGATTATATTCAAAAACAGGTGTGAATGGTTCTAAAATATCTCTAGGTATGCAAAAAATTATAATGATTATAAGAGGAATATTAAAAGAAAATAAAACAATATTAATATTCGATGAACCACTAACTAGTTTAGATATAATAACAAGAAAGAAGATAGTTAGATTAATAACAGAAAAAACAAAAGATAAAACAGTAATAATAATAAGTCATGATAAAGAAATAATACCTCATGCCGATAATATAATACATTTAACATAGATTACCATTTAGATTTTCTAACATTTATCTTCGGTCCTGCTTTTTTTTTATAATTATCTGGATTATATTCTTCATTCTCGTCATCAGAACCTAAGTTTTTAGACATTTCCCAAAAATCCTTAGAACATAATTTAAAATCATTTCTTTTTTGTGCTTTATACCAAAATATTTGTTCTTGTAATTTATTAGATTTAACATTATTATCAATAACTAAACATTCATAATTTTCAGTACATTGATCCATAACCTGACAGAAAGATTCAAATGTAGGAAACATACCAGCATAGTTTTCGTATATTCTTTTACGATTAGCTATATATGGTTCTCTTAAAATAAATACATAATCAATATTTGTTCTTAAAGTTGGAGGAATACCAAGTGGATATTGCATAGTTATTATCAACATGACTTTCCAATGTCTACCATTCATAAATAATAATCTCATCATTTTATCTCTTGACCAAGAATTATCATATAAACAATCATCTAATATTACAAATGATCTAGCATCTATCTTAGATTTTTTATAAATTTCAATTTGTTTATTTACTTGTTTAATTACAACTTTTTGTCTTTTTAAAATATTTTCTATTATACTTGTTTTATATTCATCATGTATGAATAATTTAGGAACATGTTCAGAATAAAAACCGTTTCCTGCTTCTGTTCCTGATATTACTGTTCCTATTGGTATATCGACATGATGAAAAAGTAAATCGCGAACTAAGAAACTTTTTCCAGTATCTCTTCTTCCAATTAAAACAATAACAGGTCCTTTATTTTCATCTTTTTTGAAGGAAATCGAGTTCATACTAAATTTTTTTAATTCTAAACTCATATATTAATTATAATTATATAAAGACCTTTTTTAAAACGAATTAGTTTAAACCATAATAAAAACTTTAATATTATAAAATATTATGGATGAAATAATTATACAAGAAGAAAAATACAATCCAATATTTGATAAATTTAATATTAACTATAAACCATTAGTTAAAAGATATATTAATAACAATACTTATAATGATTTTGAATTTGAAGATAATGAATGTGAAACTAAAAGTTGTTTTATTAAGTATATTCCTTTAATTGATTATGTTAAACTTCTTACAGGTAAATATAAAAAGTATAATATAAATATTCTTCCAGAAAAGAATAATACCAATGTAAATATATATCAACAATATATAAATTCTATACATAACTATTCTTATGTAGATAGTTTCTTTTATTTATTAACAAGTAAATTAAAAAAATACGGATTCAATCATTCTTTAGATGTTTATGATATGGAAATAATTTTAAAAAATAATTGTGAGATTGATATATCTGAAGATTATGAATACTTATGTGATAATAATTATTTTAATGATAGTGTGGGAAAAATATTTAATTTTAAAAATGAAGAAATTAGGAAGTATTTTGGTTATAAAGAACCTTTAAATATAAGTGAAGATTCTATTAATCTTACTTATGAAGTTATTGATACATCTTGCGTATTGTTGGACGTTTCTGATAATAGCGAAATTACAAATATTTACATAAAAAAAGATAAAAGTAAAGAAGAAAGTGACGAAGAAAGTGACGAAGAAAGTGACGAAGAAAGTGACGAAGAAAGTGACGAAGAAAGCGACGAAGAAAGTGGCGAAGAAAGTGACGAAGAAAGTGACGAAGAAAGTGAAGAAGAAAGTGACGAAGAAAGCGACGAAGAAAGTGACGAAGAAAGTGACGAAGAAAGTTATGAAGACACCGAAAGTATAGAAGATTTAATAATAATTATAGATAAATTACCTTGTCAAAAAATCGCATTGGAGAAATGTGTTAATACTTTAGATTATTTATTTGATAATAATATCGATGTAAAAGAATTAACAAGTGCTATGTTTCAGATAATAATTACATTAGACGTTTATCAAAGTATTTTTAAATTTACACACAATGATTTACACACAAATAATATAATGTTTATTAACACAAATATAGAATATTTATATTATAAAATAAATAATAAATATTATAAAGTTCCGACATATGGGAAAATTTATAAAATAATAGATTTTGGAAGATCTATATATGAATATAAAGGCGAAAGATTATGTAGCGATAGTTTTTCAAGCAATGGAACTGCTTATGGACAATATAACTGCGAACCATTTTATAATCAAAATAAAAATAAAATAGAACCAAATTATGGTTTTGATTTATGTAGATTAGCTTGTTCTATTTTTGATTTCATAGTAGATGATTATAATGAAATAGAAAAATATAGGAATATTCCAGTTTATAAAATGATAATTGATTGGTTATACGACGATAGTGGTAAAAATATTCTATATAAAGATAATGGAGATGAAAGATACCCCGATTTTAAATTATATAAAATGATAGCAAGAACAACTCATAACCATTTACCGAGTAAACAATATATAAATGAATGTTTTAATGATTATAATGTTGAAACATTAGAAACATATTTAAATATTGACGAATTAATTAAAACGACGGTTGACTTGTAAATATTTCAGTTTTTACGTCTTGTTTTTTTAAATATAAATTATGTAAATATAATGTTACAAATGATATTATAAATATAAAAAATATTTCTCTTATAGTATTTTTATTGAAATTTGCATCTTTAGATGGGTTTTGTTTATTTATAATTTGTTTATAAATAAAGAAAATTGTTGAAATAATAAAGGATATATAAATATAATGATAATTCATAATATTTATATAAATATAAAATATTTTATTTTTTAACTAAAACATTTACAATTCTTCTATATCTAGAATAAAATCATTATCGTTATTAATTTCTTCTCCTATATTAATTTGATTATCTGTAATAGAAGGGTCCCACGATAATTTTAATTCTTGGTTATTATTTTTAGTTTCAAAATCTTCATCGTCTAAAGAATTAATCTCTTCTATTTTATATTCTTTTTTTTTTACTAAACTATCTTCTATTGGTTTTAAATTTATTGGTTCAAACTCTTCACAAGAAGATTTTGAATAATCTTTTTCTATATTATATTCAATATCCTTTTCTGATTCAATATCCTTGTCTGATTCAATATCCTTGTCTGATTCAATACCTTTATCTGAGTCAATATGTTTTTCAATATGTTTGCCAACATCTTTTTCTGAGGAAATAACTGAAGCAATCTCAGAGTCAATATCTTTATCAGAGACAATATCTTCAACTTTATTCTCTATTTTTTTATTTTCAATAATACTTTCAATATTTTTTACATCTATTTCCTGTGTTTCGTCAATATATTTTCTTAATAATTCTTCAATTGGTAGGTTGTCTCTTATTGTATTCATAATACATGTTTGAACTAATAATTCAAATTCCCTATTTCTCTTTTGTTGTTCTAAAGGAGGAATATCAATTTCAAAAAGATATATATTAGAATATAATTTTCTAGCAATATTAATATAGACTTTATGTATAAATAAAGATATGTCTGGTATGTTTATTTCTATTTTTTTTGGTTCAGAACTTACATTTACGCAAGAAAGTATTTTTAATTGAGTAATATGTACACAAGTAATTAAATCTTCAAGGTATGGGCATCTACTTGTATTTACAATTCGTTTTTGTTCAGTATCAATTATAGTTTGATTCCAGTTAGGAATACGAGAAAGTAAATTCTGGTAAGTCATTAAATATTTATCAACTTCATCATTTTTCTCACATATTTCTAAAGCTTCATTAAATATTGATCTAAAACCCACTATTATATGACAAGTTATATTATTAATCAAAAGTATAGACCATTCGTTTTTAGAATCATTGAGTATATTTGTGCTATAATCATCCATAAATAATAAATAACTATATTTCTATTTTTTTATTATTACGAAAAGAATAAATTAAATGTAACATAATAAATTTTTCATTTTTTAAAATATTTTTAAACCTGTCATAGTAAAATTCTAGTTCAATAAAATTAATAACTTTATTTTTTAGATATTGAAGTAATATATCAGCATATATTCCTTGAATATATAATTCGTTGACACAATCTATTATATCCAAATTATTAGTTAATATATTTTTAATTTTATTATATGGAATAATACCGTTTATATATTCGTTTTCCTCTTTATAAATATGTATAAATCTAGAAATTATAGGTTTTAATAATTTATCTTTATCGCGAGTTATAATAATAAATCTTGTATTATGACTGTAAATTTCAATTATACGTCTAAGCAAATATTGAGAATCAATAGTTAAATATTCAGCGTCATATAATAAAACGCATTTAAATTTAATATTTACAGGTAATTGAAACTTTACAAATGATACAATTTCTTCTCTTATATTTTTAATACCTTTATTTATAGCACAATTAAATACAAGAATATATTCATTTTTAGTGATTTTAAGAATTTCTTCCTTAATATTATTATTTTCTATATTACCGTAAAATAAAAGATGAGGTATATTTCCTTTAAATATTTCAATTGACATTTATAAATTAATTAATATAATATTAAATTATATTATTATTATATTATGAATTTAGAAAAAATTAAATTATATGAACAAAAAACATTGACAAGTAAAATGTTAAAAGAATCAATGAATATATGTTATAATAATTTATGTTTTTCAACATTTCCTTATATTGAGGCAAAAATTAAAACATCAAAAGAGGCAATTATAAAAAATAGTTCTGGTAATTGTATAGCTATGTCAGAATTTATTAAATTATATTTAAAGAATAATTATAATATAAATAGTCATATTATAATTTCAAAATGTCCAATACAATTTAAAACACAAGGTCAATCAATAATTTGTCATTGTGCGTTATTAATACCTAAAACAAAAAAATCATTTTATATTATAGATTGTGCGTTTTTTATAAATGACCCTTTATATATAGAAATATATGATAAAAAAATTTATGAAGGTAAAATGACAGATATATATAGAAATATAGAAAATCAGATGTTTTATAGTTACAAAAAAACGGATGATTTCGGAGTTTTAAAAAATAGTTTTTCGTGTAATTGTGAATGTGGTGATTTAAAATGGAGTTATTATTTAAATGAGATACATAATCCTGACGTAACAATAGGTAACGAATTTCATTTAGTAAGAAATACACCTTTTTTGATTAAAACTAAAATAATAAATGGTAAGATTATTAAAGTAGTTAAAATAAAAAAAGAAGGAGACAATATTACAATTATAAGGAATAATATAATTAATATTTATAATATAAATAAAATACCTTATAATGAATTGGTCGAAATAAAAAAATTATACAAATATTTACGCAATACTATTTAAAGAATGTGTATAAGGGTTTTGTTTAAAAGCAGAAACCAACGTTTCATCTATATTTGTATTATAATCATAATGTTGTGGATTTTTAGTTCTTTCGCCTAGAATTTGTGTAGAATTGTTAGATTTATGTATAACATTTTCTCTATCTACTTCTTTTTCTCTACCAGTTATATTAACATTTATATTAGAATTAAACATTTTCATATTTCCCGAAGGTGTTCTATTTACAACGGTTTTATCTATATTTGGAGTTGTATAGTTATTTTCATATTTATTTATTATATTTATTCCTCTTGCGTTACCAATATAAGAGTTATTTGTGCTTTGTCTTTGTGTATCCGTTAAATACGGATTTGAAATTATATAAGCATTAGAAGATTGTTTTTGTAAATTCATATGATTTAAACTTTCGGATGTCATTTGTCTGTTAGTAGTAGGTAATTTTTCATCATATAATTTATAATCCATAGGTTTTTTTACATTAGAATTAATATTTCCTATTGGATTAGGATTATTAACTATTTTTTTTGTTGGTTTCAAAGAATTCATAATTGGAGATATAACATTAGAAAAAACTTGACCCTTAATATTGCCAAAATAATCGGATTGGGTAGTATTTCTATTATTATTTAATAGATTATATCCTTCTTTGCCGTAATTTTCTTTAATAGATATGTTTGAACCAACCGAAGATACGTTTAAAAATGGTGTAGATGGTAATTGTTTTTTATGTGTTTTATTTTCTAAATTATTAATATAAGTAATATTTTCACTTTTTCTTGCTCCAAAATAAGAAACATTTGTTTCATCTCTATTTTCAACAGTTAACATTTGTTCAGGTTTTTGTATTTCTTTATTTAATCCATAAGCAGGTCCAAAAGATTCAATATTATTATTTACATGAAACGTATCAACACTTTGTTTAGTTATTTTTCCTAAATTTCCATATTGATTACCTGGATTGTATGCAGGTGATTTATAATTTTGTTCATACTCTCCTTTTGGATTATTAGTTGTTCTTAATTCATTAACAGTTTTAGGCATTATTTTGTCTCTACTTTCCACAAATGATTTAATATCGGTTGTAGCAGGTGAATCCTTTATTTCTTCCCAGGGTTTTGTATTTGCAAACCGGTTAGATTCATTCACTCTTGATTGGTAAAAATCGTTACTATTCTGACTACCCCAAACATTTTGTGTATTATTTTGAGGTTTAAATAATTGTGATGTTTCTTCTTTTTCAATTTGTTGGCTACCTGTGCCTGTATGATTATCTAATATACCTTCGAAATTATTATATTTACCATTATCGTAACCATTTGATTTATTATTATAAAAATGAACCATGTTGTTATGTGTTACAACTTCTTTATTAGGGTTATTAAATTTATCCTTACTATTTTGTAATTTATTGTCAATTTTCATATTCAATTCTGTTTTAAGTAAATTTGGCTTTACTTCGTTTGTTTCTTCAACAAACCCTTCATTTTTTTTATTAGATAATATATAAGCTCCTCCTAATAATATACAAGATATAACTAATTCAGACATTTAATATATTATACTATTTTTTATTTTTATCATAAAAATCCTTTTCTAATACTCTCGTATTTAAATTATTGTCGAATGTTTGAAATACATGATCTTGTGGATTATTAAATAAATGGTCATATCTTTGTTGAGGTAATTCTCTATATTTCCAAACCGGAAAGGTAGTTCTAGTTTCGTCTGTATTAAAATTGCTTGTATTATATGTTTTTGAATTGGTTATAGTTTTCTTAGATTCAATTGTTCCCCTATTCAATGGAATATTTAATCCTTTCATATTAGATTCTAAATTACAAGTATTGCTATGTAAATTAGCACCCCATTTTTGTAGTCTAATATTTACATCATCTATATAATTATTATTAATACCATTACCTGGTGTATTTAGGTGATATATTCCAGAAAATACAGATTCCTCTATTTTTTTTTTCTGTCTTGCGTTATCATTTGAAAAACGTGTAAAAGCCATATTATATTTATAAAATATAATATTACTAAATTAAATATAAAGGTCTTTCTATAGTAGAATGTTCAAAAGGAGAAGGCATAACAAAAGTTGGTTTTTCGAATAAAGGTTTAATATTTATATTCTTATTTTCAGCAACAACAGAAAAAGATTCGCCTTCTAAATTAGTAGATCTTATACCTCTTAACATACTTTCTACATCAATACTATTATTCGACATTTGGTCTCTTTTAAAAACAGGATTTGTACCTAATTCAAAAAATGTAGTGTTGTTGTTAGTACCTTTTCCTAAATAAGTATTATGAACAAATATTTTATTATGTTGTCTTTCTTTAACGTTATAATTAGTTTTATTATTTATATTTCTTGTAGATGACATTATAATAAACTTTTATTTTATTTTGAATATTCTGTATTTTTATATAAAACTCTACTGTCTACTCCTCCTCTAATCCATGCACGATTAACATCTCCTTCTATTTTACTATTTTTTAATTTATTTTTTAATCCGTCATTCATAGGATATTTTCCTAAATTATTAAAACATTTTTCATTTAATTTCGAGACACTTTTTTTTTCTTTAAACGTATCCCCTAATCTTATTTTATTTTCTTTATATACATCTACATTACCATTTCCTAAAAATGGAACTGTTTTATATGGCCTTTCATGTAATGTTAGCTTTACATTTTGGTTAGTAAGTTCTCCTTTTGTAAGAATCGAACTATCATTTACATTACAACCTAAAGGCCCAACTTGAAAAGTGGATTTATTAATAAAAATATTTGGTTGATTATAAGCAACGTTAAACGAACCATTACAACTTTTAGAATAAGGATTATAAGTAAGATAATTTGAAATATTATTATTCATTATGTTATCTTGTGTAAAGACTTCTTCGTCATTTCCAAGTCTTGATAATTTATCAAATCCAAAGTCAATAATTCTACTCATGATTTATATAATAATAATATTTTTTTAATATGAAATAATAGATTTATTAGAAGGTAAAGATCCATAACAAAAAGATAAAAATTCTGATAAGTTATTGTCAATTGGTTGTATGTAAAACTGTCTCATATGATTTTCAAAATCAATATTATCACTTTCGTTATAAAACAACTTATCGATATCACTATTATCTTTATTATTATCTTTAATCATTTTTTTAACATTATCGTGAATATTATTTTCTATTTCACTATTATATTCTATTTCATAAGATGGTGTTTTTCCTGAACTATTGTCTGAATTAATAATATGTTTTATAGGTTGTTTATTAGTATTAGTATTTAAAATATTACTATTAAACGGATTAGAATAAGAAATATTATCATTATGAATTTCGCTAAATCCTTCTTTTTTAAATTTAAATTTATTATAAATACCAATAATAATAGAACTAATAAAAATAAAACTAATAAAACTAATAATTTTTTTTTTAAAAATAATATATAAAATAAATGTTATATAAATAGTCAATCGTGTAATAGCATTTAAATTTCTTTCCATTGAAAATTTTTCATTTGGTATTACTTCAATAAAATTGTTTTTTTGTAGTAAAATTGTTGGGTCATATAACCAAAAAGTCATTATATATTAGTATTCTTTTTATTTTTATAATTAAATATTTTTATTTTTTCTTTTTTTCTTTTTCGATTTTTTTACCTGGGTTGAATCATCCGTTTTAAAAATAAACGTATCTTCCTTATCTGTTGCTTCTATTTTTACTTCTGTTCCCTTTTTAACTTCGTTAGATTTTTGTTTTAATTTTTCCCTCATTCTTTCCTTATTTTTTTCCTTTTTATTATTTTGTTCAATTTTAGATGCCATAGCCTTAAGGTCAGGCTTACCATTCATACCCATATTTTTCATCATTTCCTTCATTCCAGGAATATTATTCATTTCCTTCATAATATTACCTGCTTCAGAAAACAAATCACTTTCATTTATATTATCATTTCCCATTTTTTTTTCTAATTTGCTCCCTATATTTTTAACTAAATTCATAATACCTGAAGGATTTGAAAACATATTTTTCATAAATTCGTCTGGAGTATTGTCTCCAAATTCTTTGTTTGTTTCTTCTGCGATTTCTTTTGCTATACTTCCGATATTTCCATTCATCATACTTTCAATGGTTTCTTTAAAACTATTATTACTTAAATCTTGATTATCTATATTACTCATCATTTTTTTAAAGTGTTCATCTAATCCACCTTCCCCTAACATATTTTTAAAAATATTCTCTACGTTTTCACCACTAATATCATTATTACCTAACATTTCTTTAATTTTGCTTTGTATATCATCAATATTAATATCATTATTTTTTATATCTTTTTTTTCTAAAGTAAAAAATAAAATTAATTGCAAATACTTCCAAATTTTTTTTTTAGTATTTTCACTGATATTTTCTTTCATTAAAGGTGAAATATCTACTCCTTCAAAAATAAAAAATTTATCTTCAAAAAGACTTTCCTTTTCGTATAAAATGTCAAAAAAATTCATATGATAATTTTTTAAACAATGAGAGTAATAATTATCATAATCTTTATCAAATTTATCCTTTAATTCAGGAAATGTAGTAATTAAATCAGAACAGAAATCATCAACAAGCTTTTTAAACTCTTCCATATATTTTAATTATTTTGTTATATTTAAATCTATTATTTTTTATAATATAAATAACTATAATATGTTATTTTTTTAATATAGTCTAAAAAAATATGTAATAATTCTGGTTCTAATGTTTCATATATATTCTTTAAAAAAATAACACTTTTTTCAAATGAATCTATGTATTCTTTAGAAACATTTTTTTTTTCTTCACTATAATCCTTGTTTAAAAAAAATGATATATCTCCTTTCATAATTTGCTCGTAATAAATAGTTGTGACATGAATATACCACGATTTAATAAGATATTTAATATTTGTTTTTTTTATTAATAAATTTTTATTATAAAATTTGATATATTCTTTATTTTTATTAGAATTATCTTTTATAAATGAAAGTAATTCAAAATAAGTATTATTAAATAATTTAAAGTTATCTGTTTTAGACATTAGTGTAAATACTGATTATAACTTTAAATTATAATTCGCTTCTTCTTTTTTCTTCTAATTGTTCAATATTCATATTTAATTTTTGTTTTTTATCCGATTCCATAGGTGTAATTATTGTTTCATCTTTATTATCTATACTATAGTAATTATACATTTGTCTAAGACCGGCATTACCGCTTGCAGACAATTCATCCGACGTAGAATCGATAAAACTAAATTTGTCACTTGAAACACCCGTTAAAGAGTTATCTTTTCCTAATGAAAATGAGTTTGGTTCATTAAACAATAATTTTTCTTCTTGTTCTATTGTTTTAGACTGTGGTTTAATATAATCTAATATTTGGTTACCACTTAATATTTCGTGGTTTGGTTTTAAAAGTAACACTGGAACTCTATTAATCATTGGTGGTAATTTAATTTTATTATTATTATTATCTAATATGTATATAATATTTTTATCAGTAACCCTTTTATCTATACATATAAATTCAAATTTATCATGAAAACCTGATTTGTTTAATTCTTCTAAAATATTTTTACTATGTTCGCAATATTTACTATAAAATAATTGAGACCTTTCCATTTAGTTAAATAAATATAATTAATATTTTATATTAACATATTAATTTATAGTAAAATTGATATATATATATTTATTATTAATATATAATAATGAAGATTGAAAATATTGAAAATAACAGAAAACTTGAATTTGATATTTTGGATGAGGATGTTTCTATAGTAAATTCTTTGAGGAGAACTTTAATGACTGATATAGAATCATTGGTATTTAGAGGATTTCCTCACGATTCTAATAATATTAATATAGAAATAAATAATAGTAGATTTCATAATGAATATATTAAACAAAGAATTTCGTGTATTCCTGTATTATATAATGTAATTGAAAAGTTTGATATTTTTGTAAATAATTATTATTTTGAAGTAAATGTAAAAAATGAGACAGATGAAAAAATATTAGTAACTACTAATGATTTTAAATTATATGATATCAAATCTAAAGAACCGAAAAAAAAAAATTATTTTCCTAAATATGAAAAAAATGGTATTCCTATATGTTATTTATACCCAAGAGTAAATGACAATGAAAAATGTGAAGAAATTAAAATTAAAATGAATCTATATGTAGGGACACAAAAAGAGGACGCTTGTTGGAATATGGTATCTAAATGTTTATATTATAATATTGAAGATAATACAAAAATAGAAGAAATAAAAAAAAGTTTTAAACCAGACAGCATTGAATTAAAGGATTTTCAAATATTAGATTCTCAAAGATATTATAAAAAAAATCAATATCACATGGTTATAGAAAGTGTAGGTGTATTCGAAAATATCGATTTAATTAAACTTGCTTGTAAAAAAATAATTTATAAACTAGAAAACCTAATAAAAGAAATGAATAATAATAATGAAAGTTTTAAAAGCCCTCAGACTCTATTAATTGATGATGAAAAAATATATCATTTATATAAAGAAAAAACATCAGAAGATGTTAAATATATATTAAGATTAGAGAATGAGGATTATACGCTAGGTAAATTAATTGAAAAACATTTATCTTTGGAAATATACAAATATGTTGCTTTTTTAAAAGAACATCCACACGATTCTTATAGTTTTATTAAATTTATTTTCAAAAATAAAGATGTATCCGACATTAATGTAATAAATGAGTTAGTTAAAACATTACAATTAGTAATAGATAAATATAAAAAAATCATTGATATTTTTAAGGAATAAATACTATATTTTAAACAATAATATATATTTATATAATAATGAAATACGGATACATAATTAAAATGAATAATTCAGATAATTTTTATTTTATACATTATATAGATAATGAAAAAATGTATTTAATAAACAGTGGTAAAAATACAAATGAAAAGGAAATATTTATATTTGAAGATTTAATAAAAAATGAAAATGAAATAAATATTATTTATAAACCATATACATCTTCTTATATAATATTAAATAATTATAGAATAAATGAAAATATATTTATAAAAAGTAGTATAGATAAAGATTCAGAAGATATAATTTATAAAATTATAAATTTAGATAAAATCAAAGATAGTATGAAAGTTATAAATGTAGCTACAAAAAAAGAAGAAGAGATTATATTTAATTTTAGAGGATTACCCAAAAATATAGAAAATATACAAAAAATTGCTGGATATAAAACGAACAATGGAATTAAAAATAATTATAATAAAGAAATAATTTCTATAGATAAACAAGAAGAAGAAGAATATTATTATTATTATTCTATAGAACAACAAGTTAATGTAATAATAGAAGATCTTCTTACCGAAGGAAGTGAAAGTGAAAAAAATATTATTTTAAAAACGATTAATAGATATAAAGAATTATACTCTAAATATTATAATGAAAACAATGAATATATTTCAATAAATAACACATATAACGTAGATACAAGTGATTATAAATTATATATACCTATAACAAATAATGTTAAAATTATAGGACATATATTAAATGAAACTAATCCAATAACTACATCTTTTACAAATCCTTATTTTACAATAGAAGATAATATGAAAAATTTTTATGATTCAATAGATAATGAAATAAATAATTATGATTTATTAAATCAAATTATAATAAATAATACAGATGAATATAAAATTAAAATAAATGAAGGTAATGATTTATATATATATCCAGGGACACTATATGAATTAAAAATACAAGAAAATATGATGATAAACATAGATGGTATTTACACTAAACCAAAAGATATATTAATATATGATATATTAAATTCTAAAAATTCATCAATATTAGATAAATGTTCGAGTGAGCCAATATATTTATCAAATAAACATTTAGAAAGTTATAATATTTTAGATATAAAAGAATTAAATAAATGTGAATTTTTTACGGATAGTCCAATATTTTATAAATTAGATAAAAATGAAACTATAGATGAAAATATAAAAAAAATAATACCAAATACTTATTCGTTTATTAAATGCTTACCTGAAAAGTGTTATTCAATTAAAAGTATTATAAGTAAATTATCATTATTAAATATAAGTGAAATAAACAAAAAAGATTATAAAAATATAATAAATATAATAAAAAGAAATATAGAATTATATAAAGAAAAATATAATAAAAAGAAAATTGTTGAAAATAGAAAAATAGTAAAAAACAATAAAAATATTATGAACATGGATACAATTATAAATACATATTTTTTTAATGATTATTATTCGAATAGTGAATATTTTAATAATGTAAATAAAGAATTACTAAATTTTATTATAAAAAAAAAAAATATATATGATAATTTAATACAAATAGAAATAAATGTAAATAAAACAATACCTAAAAAAATAGTTAAATATTATAAAACAAATGAAGAAATGTTATATGACCAACAAAATTTTAATGAACATTTATACAAAGATGAAGGAAATATGCAAAATTATTATTCTTCTGTAGAAAAATTATATAAAACGTTTATAGATTTAAAATTTTCAGGTTCAAAAGAAGAGTTTGTTAAATATTTCAAATATGAAAAAATAGATGATAAATATAATACAGATAATGTTAAAACTTTTATAATGAATAATAAGATTCAAGACGGTGATATTTGTCTAGTTATTTCTGATAATAAAAAGTATTATTGGAGTATATTAGAAAAAAAATGGGAAGATAATGTGCCGGAAAATGACGAAAAAATTACGTCTGAATTGTTTAATAAAACATTAAATGAAAATGAAAGAACTAATATGTATTATTCAGATAGTTCTTTGGAAAAACAAATAAAAAAATTTAAATACATAGAGAATATAAAAAAAAAGAAAGAACATAAATATAATAATCAAAAAATAAAATATTCAAATTTAGTAGATTCGTCGTTATATGTTAGTTCTCCTCATTTAGATTTATTTCATGAAATTTTATCTGACTCTGATTTAAATAAAAGAATGAAAGGATTGATGTTATTTATTTCTATAAATACTATAAATAATGAAAATGATATTCATTGGTTGTACTGTAAAGATAGTGGATTAAAATTAGTTCCAATGTTCTATAAAGAATTATCTGATGCTTTTTCACTCGGTATAGATATTTATGAAAAAAAAATAGAACAAATATGTATATTTCAAGGTAAGAATGAAGATGATAAATGGGTTGATAAATATAGTGGTTATACCATACAAAATATAAATTTTGACAATGAAGAAGGGTATACTAAAGAAGGATTTAAGATATCAACAAGAGAAATATTAAGTATAAACGAAAATAAAGAAGTCATTGTCTCAAAATATGACAATGAATTATATAAAAATATAAGAACAATAGTAGATTTAATAAATATAGATTTAAATGAAGAAGATGTGCAAAAAATAATAGAATATATAAATATATGTATTGGTTTTAATACTCATAATACAGAAAAGAATAAAAATGTATTTTATATTTACTCTTTATTGAGTGTATTTTATATATATATACAAAGTTATAAAGATATAGAAGATATAGAAAGTTTTTATTATAATTGTAAGCCAGATTTTAGCGGGTTTCCTTTAAACGGTATGGAATTGGAAGAAAATGACGGAGGTATAAATTATATAATCTGTATTTTTAAAAACATAAGAAAAAACACAAATACTTATCCTTGGGATAGTGTAACTACAAAAAATATAAAAATTAATTTACATAAATTTATTAAAACATATACATTTAAAGTAACAGAATTATATAATACATTAAAACAAAAAATTAAAGATAATAGAGAAAATAATAAAAAAATTAAGAAACTCAATAGTAGTCAATGGGAATTATTTTTACCAAGATTACAACCTATAAATGTTAATGAAAAAACTAATTATAAAAAAACATTTCATATTCAACAAAATGTAAATAATTTTATGATTAAACAGAAAAATTTAAAAAAAACAAAGGATTTTATCCAATATGTTAGTTTAGATTTAAATAGTTATTATTTAAATAATACAGATTACATTTTAAAACCAAAGTTTAATATAAAAAAAACATTATATTTTAAAGGCGATAGTAAAACAAATTTATATAAGATTAAACATCAATATACAAAAAATATAATATACAAAAAATTATTTTCTTTATTGTCAAATAAAGTAGAAACAAGTTACGAAAAATATAAAGCACCAAATTATTTAGAATTAAATAAAGAAGAACAATTAAATTCATTAATGCAACATTCAATAGAAGAAACTGAATATTTAAATATTATAAAAGAAGATTGTAAGATTTTTAAATTAGATATAAAAGAAGAAGATAAAACAAATAATGATGAATTATTATCAAAATTATTAGGATTAAAAATAAAAATAGTAGATGGTGAAATAGATATAACTGATATTTCATTGTTTGATAAAATGTATAAAAATATAAAAAAAAAACTAGACACCAAACTATTTATAAATATAGAAAATATTCAAAGTTCTGATTATGACTATTATTCAGATATAATGATAAATAGAATAATAGATATATTAACATTATATATAAAAAAAGTAAATAATGTAAAAAAATATAGCAGTAATAAACAATTATGTAATATTTGGGATTTATCAATTCAACATAAATCTAATATAAGAGAATTATTGATTTCTTCAAATATATACGAAAGTATTATAGATATCGATATTGATATATCAAATATTTCAGAAATAAAGGATTTAATAGAGACATATAAAATATTAAAATCAATAAATATAAATAATAAACACTTTAGATTAAAGGCATCTATTTATTTGTTAAATGAAATTATAGATAAATTTATAAATAATAGACAATTAAAACAAATTTTTATAGATAAATATAAATTATTTAATAAAATAATTAATAACAGTTATAATATTGTAAACATAAATAAAGATTACGAAAAAGAAGTAGAAAAGGAATTAATAACAGATAAATTTAAAAAAATGTCTATCGAGCAAAGAAAATTAGAGACAGAATTAAAACATCATAAAATGAAAAATTGGAGCAAAGGATTAAGTGATAATATGTTCAAATATTCAAAAGAAGGATATGATAAAGAAATTAATGAAAATAATGAATTATTAAATTTATTATCTAATTATGACGATAATTATGACGAACCCGAAAATATAGAAGAAAACGATTTAGAGGATTATATTGAACGCGAAAATGAAGATTAACGTTAATATATTATAAATTATAATAATATATAATATATGTTAAATAAAAAATTATTTACAATTGTTATAGTAGTATATCTTATATTATACATACTCATAAACACTATAAAACCTGAATTTATATACAATAGTAGTGAAGAATGTTTAAGAAAATTTGGAGTAGGATATAACAATACAACGTTATTACCTTTATGGTTAGTATCTATAATATTAGCAATAATTTCGTATTTTACAGTATTACATATATACTATTTAAAATATAATAACTTATTCATACAAATATGATTAATCATACACAGGACCACATCCTTGCGACAAAACTAAATTAACAGAAAATAATGAAGTTATATAACAAATGAAAAATAATAATATAAAATAACCAACTAAATCTTTTTTAATTAATATTTTTTTTATATTTTGTTCTTGATCTTCATTAATAACGATGTCATATTTTCCAAATATACCTTTTAATCCATCGTTGTCATAATTTAATTCTTGTGCTAGTAGTATAGGGTTTGCGTAAAATTTTATTAATAACATACTTTTTTGATCGTGTATTGATTTAAAAATATTTAACATTTCTGAAGTATAAAGTAATTTCCCATATGTATTTGAAAATATTTTATACCATTTTAATTCTAATGCTCTTTCAGAAAATATAAAAACAAAAAGGAAGAATAAAGGTAAACACGTATTAAAAATAAATGATACGACATCTATAGAACAATTGTTTTTGTTAGAAAATAAATTAATATACAATAAATTTTGACCAAAAATAATAATAATTGAAATAATAAATATAACAGACGATATTTGTTTTAAGTATACATTAAGTCCTTCATCAAAATTATTATAAGTTATAAAGACAAATGGGATTATAATATATAATATAAAAAATGTTAAAAATATATATAGTGATATTAACATTATAATATAATATTATATTAATTTTCTTATAAATAATATAATGATTAATATTCCTATATTAGTTGAAAAAAATATAAAAAATATATTATCAATTCATTTAAATAAATTAAGTATTGAGGAAGAACAAAAAAAAACATTATTTTTAAATATAGCTATTCTATTTGTTTTGTTTTTTATAGTTACATTTACATTATATATAAAGTATAAAGGAAAACAAGATTCAAAAACAATTAAAGAAAATGAACAAAAAAAGAAAGAATATATATTGTCCAGATTAAGGAAATATCAGAACATGATAGAACAACCTTTAACAAATATTCCTTTATTATAATATTTATTTATATTAAATGGGTTTAGAAATTTATTCTTTATCTGAATTATATAAATTAAGAATTATATATAAATTAGATTATAAATTAGATTACAATGAAGATTATAAAGAAGTTTTAAAAGAGGATAATAAGGAATTTATTATCACAAATGAAGATGATAGTAAAGAAATAGAAATAAAAAATAACTTGAACGAAATATACAATGAATCTAAAAATATACAATATGAAATAGATATAATAAATAAAGAGATTACAAAAAGAGAGTCCGTAAAAAGAATGAAAATTGAAAACAAGATAAATAAAAAAATAGGAGAAACTAGCAATTTAAAAGAATATATTTCTAATATAAAAACTATACCAAAAAGTGTAGAAGGATATAAAGAATATAAAATTCTATATGATGAAAGATATGAATATTTAAAAGATATTAATAATTGGGATGATATAAATTTATATAATTTAAATTATGATATAATAACTAAGAAGTATAAGAAAATAAAGCATTAATATATATATGATATTTCAATATTTAAACATTAAATATTTTATAATAAGTTTATGTATAGGAATATTTTACATTTATATTTTAGAAAATAAGCAAATAATATATATTTACCCAAATCCTGATAATATAGATAAATACCAATATAAAGATAAAACGGATAATTGTTTTAAATATGAATTAGAAGAAACGACTTGTGATAGTAGTTATAAATATTTATCTTCGCAAAGATGATTAAAATAATATAATATATAAATGTTGAATTATAAAAAATTTATAAAATCAAAGTTAGGAATGGATATATTATCTATTATTTTAGGATTAGGTTTAGCAGGAGTATTTAAATTTAGTTGTGACAATCGTAATTGTATAGTTCATAGAGTTGGTGATTTAAAGAAATACGAAGATAAACTAAAATATAATGACAAATGTTATAATGTTTTCGAAAAAATGGAAACTTGTAATAAAAAAAAAAATATAATAGAAATATAATTTTTTATGTATAAATATAAAAAAGGAAATATATATTTATACATATGGAGACACATACAACTAATATTAATGAATTGCCAGTAGATTACGAACAATCTACAAACGAATTACCTGAACAACAATTGAAAAGTTCTTTGAAACACGTAATAGACCCTGAAATAAAGCAATTAAAAAAGGAAAATGTAACCTTTAACGAAAATATAGAAATTAAAACAATTAAAAACAATAAAACAAAAGATACAGATAAAATGATTATTTTAGCAACTTTATTATTTATAATGTTTAATGAACCATTTATAAAAAATTATATAATGAATATATTGGTAGTTATTATTGGCTCTTATATACGTAATTCAAATGGAACTACAAACAAATATGGTGTTATAATTTATGGATTATTTTATGGAATATTACTTTATACTATAACCTTTTTTATTGACATACCTTCATTGGAATTTTGAAAAAATAATCCAAGTTTTTTTATATTATCATCATTATTATAATCATTTATATATCTTATTTCTTTAATACCCGCCATATATAAATGTTTTACACAATTTAAACATGGATAATGTGTAATATATGCTATCGAACCTTTACAACTTATACCATATTTAGCACAATAAATTAATGAATTTTCTTCTGCGTGTATAGTTCCTAATTCATGTCCGTTTACAATAATGGAATTATGAGGCATACCTGATATAAATCCATTATATGACTGTGAAATAATTCTATTATCTTTAACAAATATACATCCTACTTTTAATCTTTTACATGTAGATCTAGACGCAGAAATCTCTGTAATAGATTTATAATATTCTTCCCAACTAGGTCTTTCCATTAATTAGTATAATAATTAATATTTAAATTAATAATTAGTATAGATTCTTAAATTTACTAATAAATTTTTAAAATTATTTAATTCAGTATCCCAAATCATAGTTGAAAACCATTTTTTTATATAATATACATTATTTTTATTATTTATATTAATATTGCTAATCAAATCATCGACAAGAATTGTTTTATTAATGTCTATACTATAATAAGATAGTAAAGTATTTACATTCTTTACTAACTCATAACCATTAGTATGTGAATTTATTTTTATATCAGATAAAATATCTGTATAACTATTTAGTTCAGGTATTTTAGATAAAACAAATAATGGATTAATATCAACAAGATAATTTTTTTTTAAAAAATCATAAATTAAATTTACATATTTTACTTCACCAAGCGACCAAAACGCAATATCGTAATTATTTTCTTTTAAATAATTTATTAATTCAGTAAAATTAGGTCTAACATAAATATATAAAATGTTATTATTATAATTTGAATGAATTATAGTATGATCTAAATCAAATATAATCAAAGTATTCATTATAATTAACTTATAAAACTGTTTTTATAATGTTTTAATATTTTTTTTAGTTTTTGGATAATATTTGAAGAATAATTCAAGATATTTTTTATGTGTTTTATTATTTTTATATTTTTTATATACTTGATTCCTGTTATTTTTTATATCTGAAACTGTTTCTTGGTGACCTATACACGGTATATAGAAACGTTTTAATATATTATTTTTGTTGTTAGAATGTATATTTTCTAGTAAATAACAATAAGATTTAATATTTGTAATATCTATATTTTTAATATTAGAATATTCTAAACTGTAGTAATTACTTATTATAGTATCAATAGTCGCAATGTTATATATATTATTATTTTTTCTTATTATATTAAATGATTGACAAGAAGTAGTTATAAAAACATAAATAAACGAAAACCCATTTATAATTATTTCATAAATATCATTAGAAAATTTACCTGTGTTTTTATGTAAAATAATATCATATTTAATATCTTTTAATAATTCTGTTATATCTTCTATAGTTTCTGATAATATAAACATTTGTTTAATTTTACATTTATTTATTATATTTTTAATATGAGATGGAAAGTATTTTAAATAAAATGATAATCCAAAATCTCCAAATAATACAACTTTATTATTAATACAAATATTTTTTAATTTATTATATATTGATTTATTTATTTTATTATTAGGTATTTTATATAATTGTAAACTGATTAATATATCTTCTTTAAGATATTCTTGTAATATTGTTAATCTATTGTAAATTTTTTCCCAACGACTTATATCACCAAGTGGTCTTGAAAGTTCTTGATATAAACTCATTTTTAAAAAATCAGTAGATACAAATAACATTTTGTTTATTTCTAATGATTTTGATTTTAATTTTTCATATATATATTCTTCAACAAGAGTTATATCTGCAACTGGAACAAAATTTACAAATACTTTATATGTTCCTTTAAAAAGTGCAGATTTTGATTCAATATTTTCAAACCCATTTTCTGCATATATCCGAGCTAATTTTTTTGCGTGAATTAAAGGTGTCGGACTAAAAAAATCATAATCTGGTATATCTAAACTATAATCATATATTTTTTTACTTTCTGGTAATATTGAATTAATAGCTGTTCCCCCATAACAAATTAATTTATTATCTATAATAAATTTTTCTACAATATTTATTGCTTTAGAATCTAACAAACTTTTTTTTAATTTTTTATGTATAATATCATTTTTTTCAATAGCAGATATAATTTTAGATTTATAAGACATATATATATTAATAAATATAATTATAAATCATCTTTTAAGAATGATTGTCCTTTAAATTTTTTATTATATTTTTTTAAATTATTATCATTAGTTTGAAAATTCATAAATATAAATCTATAATGATTTTCCATAGCTTTGGACGTATCGTAATTTATAGCTTTAGAATTATTTTTTGGGAATACCGCAGAAAGTGAATTATCGAATTCCACTATTTGTATATTATTACTTGTTGATGAGAAATAATTAGAAGTTCCGAATTTTATACAAATTATATCATCTAATTCAGAATTTTCAATATCTTTAATATTTTCAACACTTCCTCCGGTATCAATCATTATAATTACTTTATTTCTTAATTCATTTATTGTTTTATTGGTAAAATCATATTTTTTAACAACATCATGATTATTTATATATATTTTATCATTAAAAATATCTTTCAAATATTTATTCATTTTATTAATTACATTAATATCATTTGTAAATATTCTAAAATTCAAAAATAATGGATAATCGTTATTTACTTCATCGTAACCAGCTATAAATTTATTTTTAATATAAACCATTGTTTCTGTAAAAGATAAATGATTAAATAATTCTTTATATTCAAAACTAAGACTTGTAGAACTCGAAATTATAGGTTCATTTTCTAATGAGAATATTTGAAAATCTAAACATCTTACTCCATTATTATAACAATTATCTAATGCACATATATTTACATAATCGTATTTAGAATCACCTATACAACAACAATTAAATGCTGATTTTATAAATATATTTTTTAGACTTTCATTTTCTTCTTCTGTTGATAGGTTAATATTTTTAGTTAAGTTATCAAATTTATAACATCTATCAATACTTCTAAAATTATAAAATATAATAATACATATTATTATTATAGAGGCGCTAATTATTATCATACTAATAGGAATATCCATATTATTATAATATAATATAATAATAAATTATATACAATAAATTATATATACAATAAATTATATACAATAAATTATATATACAATAAATAATATAATAATAAATAATATAATAATAAATAATATAATAATAAATAATATAATAATAAATAATATAATAATAAATAATAATATAATATATTATGACTGGAGGATTATTAAATATTATAGCTTATGGTAATCAAAATATAATATTAAACGGTAATCCTAACAAAACTTTTTTTAAATCTGTATATTCTAAATATACAAATTTTGGATTACAGAAATATAGAATTGATTATAAAGGATATCAAAATTTACAAACTTCACAAACATCTACATTTACATTCAAAATACCAAGATACGCAGAATTGCTTATGGATACATTTTTGGTTATAACTATACCTGATATATGGAGTGGTTTTTATGATAATGACTATAATACACCTTATAAATTCAATTGGGTAAAATATTTAGGAACCACAATGATAGAAAGTGTTGTTCTAAGTTCAAGTGGTTCTATTTTACAACAATTTACAGGAGATTATATAAAAAACTCTTTAGAAAGAAATTTAAGTCAATCTAAAAAAGAACATTTTTATAAAATGATAGGTCATGAAAAATCAATATATTCTCCACAAGAGTATTATGGGAATAATGGTTATTATCCAAATGTTATTAATAATAATTCACAACCTTCTATAAGAGGGCGTAAATTATATATTCCATTACCATTTTGGTTTTCTAATTCTAGTAAATCTGCTTTTCCTTTAACGTGTCTTCAATATGACGAGTTAGAAATAAAAATCACATTAAAACCAATTAAAAACTTATTCACTATATTAAAATATAATTCTGTTGATTATTCAAGAATTAGTCCAAATTTTATAAATACAAATCAACAGATATTTAATTTCATACAACAACAAACAGATAATATGGATCAAACTTTAGTAGATTGGAAAACAGATATTCATTTAATTTCTACATATGCATTTTTATCAGAAGAAGAAATAAAGGTATTTACAAAAAACGAACAATTATATTTAATTAAAGAAGTATATCAAGAGAATTATCTTAATATAATAGGAAATAAAAGAATAAAAATAAATACAAACCACTTGGTTTCAAATTGGTTTTGGTTTTTAAGAAGAAGTGATGTTGGTGAAAGAAACGAATGGAATAATTACAGCAATTGGGAATACGAAGATATACCCAATGTTTTACCTATTTCCAATAATATGAATAATGAAATAGTTGTAGGATTACCTCAACTTTCTAATGTAAATAATTTAAGAAGTATTTTACAAAAAGTTTCTATTAATATAGATGGAAAATATAGAGAAAGTGAATTTGACGCAGAAGTATATAATTACATAGAAAAATATAACAGATGTAATGGTGTATCAGACGATGGTTTATATAGTTACAGTTTTTCAATTAATACAGACCCTTTTGAATTACAACCTAGTGGTGCAATGAATCTAAATAGATTTAAGGATATTTTTATAGATATATTAACAATTACACCAGAAAAGAATCCTGACGCTAATGTAATAAGTCAATGTGACTCTGAAGGTAATATAATAGGTGTCATAGATGTTGACCCAAATAAATTATTTAAATATTCATATGATTTTATTTTATTTGAAGAGAGATTTAATATTGTAAAAATAATGTCTGGGACGGTTGGATTAATATATTCAAGATAATTATATTGTATTATATCAAATGGGAGATGAAAATATTATTGCTAATGTTATTATGGATTTTTTTGTTATTGTTATTATATTTATATATAGTTTTATAATAAAATTAGATTCTGGAAATAATAGCTCTTCTGGAAAAAATAACTCTTCTGGAAATAATAACTCTTCTGGAAAAAATAACTCTTCTGGAAATAATAGCTCTAGTAATTTAAGTATTTTTGAAAAAGAATATACAGATATATTAAAAAATATTATAAAGTTGTTTAAAACTGAAGCTAATATTTTTTCGCCTTTTTTATTTTCTTATTTAACATTTTTTTTTTATATTTCAACCATCTCTAAAAAATATAATATATACGAATATCTTTTTATTTGTTTATTTATTATTCTTATACCTATTCTACTCGTAGGTCTTATTCTATTTATTACAGGATTTTTTAGTTATATAAATAGTGCTGTTTTAGATGAAGTATCAAATAATATTTATATATATATTCATTGTATTGTATTATTTTTAACAATATATAGTTTATCTTATCCTATAAATAATCTATTAAATAATAATAATAAATTTACTAAAGATTTATTAATAATTATGATTATATTATTATTCGTTTCTTGTTTTTCTATTTTTATTATATTTATGCATGAAAATATTAATATTTTATCTATGTTTCATAGAAATAATGAAATATTTCAAAAAAAAAAAATTTTTGGTATAGAAATGCCAATATATCTTATTCTGTATTTATTAATTATAATTGGTTTATATACAGCCAGTATTTTAGTGCCAAGAGAAATAATTATTTACGCTACGACATTAATGACATTAGTTTCTTTTCTTATTTATATATTTCAAAAAAGTAACGCTTAAATAGAAATATTATATATGAATAATGGTAAAAAAAACATATAAAACAAGAGTTAGTTTATGTACTCCAACATTTAATAGAAGACCTTTTATAAAATTTATGATTGATAATATATCAAAACAGAAATATCCAAAAGATTTAATAGAGTGGATTATTATTGACGATGGAACGGACCCTATAGGAGATTTAGTTAAAGATATACCATATGTTAAATACTTTTATATAAATGAACGAATGAATCTTGGTGTTAAAAGAAATTTAATGCATGAAAAATGCGAATATAAAAATGATGATGATATAATTATATATATAGACGATGATGATTATTATCCACCTGAAAGAATAAGTCATTCTGTTACAACTCTTAACAATTCGACGGCACTTTGTGCCGGTTCAAGTGAATTATTTTTATGGTTTAACGAATTAAATAAAATGTATAAATTTGGACCATATGGTAAAAATCACGCTACTGCGGGAACATTTGCTTTTAAAAGAAAACTACTTAAAATAACAAAATACGAAGATAACGCATTACTTGCCGAAGAAAAATATTTTTTGAAAGATTATACGATACCTTTCGTTCAATTAGACCCGTTAAAAACGATATTAGTAATAGCTCATAGTCAAAATACATTTGATAAAAAAAAATTAATAAATTTATCTTCGTATTGTAGTGAATCAAACTTAACTATAAATAATTTTATAAAAGAAGAAAATGTATTAAAATTTTATAGTAATTTAGACACTATTCTAAACAATTATAGCTATGGTGATATATCTAATAAACCAGATGTAATAAACGAAATAAAAAGAAGAGACGAAGAAAGAAAAAATTCAAATAGAGAAATGATTATAACAGACCAAAATGGAAATAAAAGAACTTTAAATATGAATGAAGTAATTAATTTATATGAATATAAATGTAAAGAAATAGAAATATTAAAAAAAGAAATTAAATCATTAAATGAAGATAATTATATTTTAAATGAAAAAAATAAGTATGATAAATCTTCGAAAATAATAAAAGACCTTGCACAACTAATTAAAGAAGAAATTGGTATAAATAAGATAGAATTTTAAATATTATATATTTTATACAATCTTACCAAATCTTTTTGTGATAATTTATTTAGATATAAATCTTTTTGTGATAATTTTATTGGTAAATTATGTAATTCTTTTTCATTTGTTTCTTGTATTGATTTTATGTATAAATTGTTATTAATACATAAATTATATAATTCTTTATTAGTTAAATATAATTTATTACAAATATTATTTATAAAATTATTATTATTATATTCATTACTGTATTTAGTTAATATTTTTGTAAAACGTATATCATTTTTTTCTATGGTTATATTTTCTTTATTATATAATAATATATTAATTATAAATTTTATATAAAATGTAATATCATTATATAACCATATTTGTTTTTGAAAACTAATACGATCATAATAGTCACCATTACAGAAATTAATTAGAAAATTATAATAAAAATTAATATTATTTTTTGTTAAGTTATTAATTATATTTTCGTGTAATAGTAAGCTTTGTATCGATTTGTCAAACTCAAAAGTATTTACTTTATTATTTTTATTCAAAATATTTTCAATATTAATATATATATTTTTATTATATATATTATTACCTAGTGATATAATATTAGATAATCTCATTAATTCTTTTATTTTTTTATCAGAATAATTTATACCAGAAAAAATTAATTTATACTTAAGTTTTTTTTTATATTTATTAATATTTTTCAACATCTTTATTAATTCGTTAATTATTTTTTTTTCTTGAATATTTAAAACATCTATATCGTCAATTATTATTATTATTTCTCTTTTTATATTATTAAAAACGTCTATAATATCAAGTTTTGTTATTTCGTCTAAATAGCTAATATTAATAATTTTTTTAAGTGTTATTTTTTTTATATTCATATTAATATTTTTAAAATACGAATCAATTAAATATGTTTTTCCTGAACCTGAATTTCCTGTAATATATATTGGCTTACTATCTTTTATAAATAAATCTATTTGTTCATACATTTATTTATAATATATAATATTGTATTTAATAATTATTTACAGATATCTAAATTATTAGTTATTCCATCCCAATTTAATAAACATTCTTTCGCCCATTCTTTTTTTGTACATATTAATTCATTGTCTTGTGTATTTTCTTTTATGAAGTTTGTGCTATAACATTTATTATCATCAGTATAAAATAAATTCATTTTATCTATACATTCGCCAGTATTTTTATCAAAACTATAAAAATCAGGGCATTCAGATTTATAAGGAGGGAAATTATAATGTTTTTTGTAATTTTTTAAATTATAATATATAACTATTAAAGATATTGATAAAATTATTATAAATGAAGATAAAATAATATAAACTTCATACATTTAATATATACATATATAAATAATGAATGGAAGAGTAAACATTCAAGAAGGTGGATCCCCTATGTTTTTATATGAAGCTGTAAAGGTTGACGATAAATCTAATTATTATAATGCCACAAAATATATGTTTCAACCAAATGAACTTACTAAAAGATATTTTAGTAATAAAAATATTGAATTAGTACACCAGAATATAAAAAAAAAAGTATATTTTATTACTAATAATAAATATATTATAGATAATCAAGATATAGTAACTTTAAAAACAATAATGAGAAGTATATTTTTACAATATTCATCAATGAATACTAAGGATATTGATAATGATATAAATAATATAAATAATATGGTTATTGACTATTGTTCAAAAAATATAGTAAGCGAAATTACAACTTATTTTAAATATAAACAGGATATATCTACTATAGCAACTCCTCTTGAAAATCCTATATATTTGCAAAATGATAATACATTAGAATTTAAAAGATTTATCTAATTCTTTAGATAGAATATTTAATTCTTTTTTCCATATTTCATCATTTTTTATATTTTTGATATATTCAAGTTCTTTCTTTTTAGAATTATATGTTTCTTTTAATGAAATAACATTATCCTCACAAACACTATCCATAGTCATTTTAATTAAATAATTATATGAATCATTATATTTTTTATATTTTTTGTCAAGTAAAATTGCATTCACATCTAATAATGATTTTTTTTTTAAAACTATTGTGTCATTTAACAACTCTTCGATATATGTGTATTTATTTTTTAATAATTCGGTATCTTCTTGTATTTTATTCATTAAATAATGTCTTCTAATTTCATAATATTTTAGACGAATTGTAATAAATTCATCACATATTTCCTGTATAGAGTTATAATTTTTTAATTTATCAACGTCGTCAAATAAATTCATATTTGTTGTAGACAATGATGTAGAAAGTTTTAAAATATCAATTATATCTTCTTCATTAAATTTATCTTTCATAAATACTTCTATATAAACTTCTTTATCAGTCGATAAATCTTTATAATCTTTAATTTTAGTATTTAATGACTTTTCTAAAAATATAATGTATTCTTCATTCCAAGTTCCGATTGGTAATTCGGTAATAATAATTTTATCTTTTATAATCTTGTATTTTCCTATAGTTTTGTATTTTTTTTCGTCAGTTTTTGTGATAATTCCTTTGAAATTATTATAATAAGGAATAAATTCAATATCTAACTTATTGTTATTTAATTTAGATATAATATAGTTTATGATATCTTTTGGATTGAAACAAGGTATATCAGTGCTAAATCCTGTTCCTATACCTTTACAACCATTTACAAGGATCATCGGAATAATAGGTATGTAAAATTTTGGTTCAACAGACAAACCATCGTCATTTAAATATGACAATATACTATCGTCTTCTTTATTAAATATAATTCTTGTTATAGAATTTAAATTTGTGTAAATATACCTCTCTGATGCATGGTCTTTACCGCCCTGTAATCTTGTTCCAAATTGTCCATTTGGGGTTAATAGATTAATATTATTAGAACCAATATATGTTTGAGCCATATTGATAATAGCGCCATTTAAACTACTTTCGCCATGATGATAACCAGAGTTTTCAGAAACATAACCACTAAATTGTGCTACTTTGATTTCATTCACAATATTTTTTTTGAAAGCACTAAATATAATTTTTCTCTGACTAATTTTAAAACCATCCATAATATTAGGAATAGACCTATCACAGTCATATTTAGAAAAATGTATCATTTCTTTGTGAATAAAATCTCCAATACTTACATTTTCATTTAGCATATTCAATGTATTGTTTCTTTCATATTTTGATAACCATTCTTTTCGTAAATTAGATTTTTTTTTGTTGAATATTAAATCCATATTATCTTTATCTTCAATATCTAAATATAAATTCATAATTTTTTTATCTTCAAAGTATTCTTTAAATTCTTTTCCTGTGCTTGTTCCTAACCCCTTGTAATACTTACTATTCCATCCCTTTCCATCATTATTATCCTTTTTCCATATTTCATAATCATTTTCATTATAAAAGCATATTGTTTTTTTACCTTTTGTTGTTTTTAAGATAGGTGTATTCATAAATCCTAAAAATCCTTCAATTTTTAATAATGAAGGCCATAAACAGTCAAACAAATTAATACATAACCCTTTAATATGACTACCGTCTAAATCTTGATCTGTCATAAATAAAACTTTATTATATCTTAAATCATTTGTATTTTCGTATATTTTATCACTTTCTAGACCAAGAATTTTTTTAATTTCAATAATTTCTTTATTATCATTGATTTTTTTTAGATTTTCACCTCTAACATTTAAAACTTTACCTTTCATAGGATAAACTCCAATATAATTTCTATCACTTGCCAATAGACCTGATAAAATACCTGATTTTGCTGAATCACCCTCACATAATATTAAAGTACATTTGCCAGAATCTTTAGTTCCTGCATAATTTGCGTCAACTAATTTAGGAATACCTCTAATTGTTCTATTTTTATTTCCATCCGTTTTTTTTGAATTATTTTTATCTTTAACATTACTTAATTCACAAGAATTATTCATTAGTCCCATTTTAGCTAATTTATCTATGAATTTATCACTAACAACACACGTTGACCCAAACTTACTACTTGGTGTATTTAAATAATCCTTTGTCTGACTATCAAATGAAGGATTTACAATAGTACAATTCAGAAATATAGATATTTGTTCTTTAATAATAGATGGTTTAATTTCAAATTTTTTTTTCTTAAAAATATAACTTGTAATTTTCTTAATAATTTGTTGAACTATATAATCTACGTGTTTTCCTCCTTTGCTAGTAAATATTCCATTTACAAATGAGACTTGTTTGAATTCGTCAGATAAACATACACTATAATTCCAACGTTCATTAGGGTTTTCTGTAACCTTTGTAGAATCCGTATATAAATTAATGTATTTATTAAAATCTTTAATTTCTAATGCCTCATTATTTAGTTTGACTTTTACACTTTTATCAGTTATACCTGCTATATCATATACTCTTCTTTGAAATAATGATATCATAGAAGAAGATAAATTTTTTAATCCTAAACGTTTATAATCAGGTTTAAATTGAACTGATGTATAAGGCTTACAAGTTGTTTTTGTAATTACAGGTGTATGTATAATATCTAAATTATTTTCAAACTCTTGAATATATTTTAGTCTTCTTGTTTTATCAACTGTTTCTATTTTACCATATGTAGACCATATTAAAACTAATTTAAATCCAAAACCATTTTTTCCACCAGTTGTTTTTTCTTCATCTTTATTATAATTTGTAGAAGTTCTTAATTGTGCAAATATCATTTCAGGAATCCATACATTATATACAGGATGTTTTACAATATCTATACCATCTCCGTTATTAGTCATAGTAATAATATCATTTTTAATCTCAATATCAATTAAATTAACTAAATTAATGTCAGGGTTTGTCTCTTTTTTTTTTGCCATTCTTACAACATGGTCTCTACAATTTACAATACCTTCATCGAATAATTTATATAATCCAGGATTATAATTAATATCTTTTAAAATAATATTATCTTTATCAAATACATACATTGGATTTGATACATTTTCTACAGATCCAATGTATGTGTCAGGATTATCCAAAATATGTTCTTTGTCTGTTTTCTTTTGATATTCTTTTTCAATTCCAGACATGATATAAAATATATTTGTATTTATCTTTATATCAATTTTACTAGTGTCTCGTAATATATTATATATTATTTATATAATGTCTTGTATAAATAAAAAGAGTATTAACAACAATATAGATAGTCTTTGTATTATCTCAACTGGGTCAAATAATAAATCTAAAAAAATGCTACAAGCAGAAATGTTAAGAAATAGAAAAAGTATATCATATAAAAATTCAAATACAAAAAATATTATTTATACTATAATTTATGGTTCATATGATGATAATGTTTATTTATCAGAAAATGTTGGTTCAACAACATATAGAATATATTGGGAACAGGTATATAATTCGCGTATATTGAATAGCGTAAAGAATAAATTAGATAATTATTATAAATTAGCATATCCTCCAGATCCTTTATTATATCATACACCCTTTATATATATAAATTTTAATAATGATTTTTACAAAAATAGTAATTATAATATATTAGTATATTCTACTATAACGTATAGTGAAAGTTTATATGATTATTCTTATAATGTATTTTTTAAAGAAAAAACTAAATTATCTACAATAAAAATAAAAAATGATGTAATAGAATTTTTTCAACCTATTGATAATAACACACAAAACATTTCGTTTATTAACGATAAGAATGTAAATTTAGTTTTAAGTATAAATAATTGTATAGATTTATCCTATTCATATTTAGGAAATGTTATTTATTCTAAACAATTTTCAATAAATGGTAATTTATATTATGGTGGTTTTATTAACCATAATAATATAATAACAATTTGGGATAATTTTTTTGAGGATAAATTAGGAAATCATTTTAATAAAACAATTTATGGTGATATATTAATATATTTAGATAAAAATGTTATTGATTATAATAGTGAAAATCTTAATATAAATCTAACAACAACAACAAACGACGAGTTACGTATTATAGGTAAAATATCACCTTCCAATAATCTATTAATAATAAATAGTGGGTTTTTATCTATTAATTTCCCTAGATATAAACAAATAACTGTCAATATAGGAAATAAAATTGATATATCTTGTAGTGAAATTGGTTTTTTGGGTCAATATGATAATTTTGATTTAAATAATCCTAAAAGGAAATTTTACATAAATACACAATACCAAAATAGTAATATTACAACAGACAAATGGATAGAATATTTATCATAAGTTATGGTGATTTATTTTATCAAAATTATAATATTAATTAAATATATAATGGTTGATTTTAAAAAAACGTTTGGTTCTAGAAGAGAGGTTTACAATGGAACAGCAGAAAAAACTACTGGTGGGCTATTTAAAAAAGATTTGTTTAAAAATAAAAATGGTAGAATTGTATCAAAAAAAAAACATTTTACAGCAAAAAAAGAAAAACGTTTAGAGAAATTTGGGTTCTTTACCGAAAAAGGTAAGTTTGGACACATAAGTAAAGAAGATAAAATAAAGAAAAAGAAAAAAACTAGAAAAATGTAATATTATCCACTAGACCTCAATCTTTTTTTAGCTTGTTTTATTTCTCTTTTATTGTTCAATGTATAAAAATTTGTTATTTTTGGTTTTCCAATTGCTATACTTTTTTTTTTTAATAAATAACCCGAATTATCCACAAATATTTCATTTTTTAATGATTTTGAATCATATATTGGTTTAGAATAAGTTTTATTATATATTTTTTTCATAAATGAATAATAACTTCTATCTTCGCTTGTTTTATCTTTATTATAAGACATATAATATATAATTATATTTCTTTATAATATTGTGTTGGTTGACTAATACACATTGGTTCAGAATTTTCAAAATACATTAAAAAGTAAATAAATGATGCTACATCTACCATATTATAATAATCATATCCCTTTTTGAATACAATTTTATTTCCTATTTTTCTATAATACTCGTACGTATCTTTAATATCCATTTTATTATTAATATCATAATTACCAATAACTTCACCAGTATATACTATACCTATCGTATTGTTCAAGTTTGAACAGATGGATTTAAAATTTGAAATAAGTTCTTTGTTAGTTCTATATATTAATTTTTTATACCCTTTTTCTTTACATATATTGACTATATTATATATTCCTTTTATACTATCAGGTTCCTTCCATATATTATATATTATTATTGTATCTTTGTTTATTAATTCTTTAACTTTATTATAATTATTTATATCCATATACGTAAACGTGAAAGTATCTAAATATCTATAGTTTTCAGACGATTGTCTAGAAGAAAATTCAGATGATAAATTATCTATACTATTTATTATTATTGTATCTTTTTCTTGAAGTAATTTATCAATTATTTCACGACCTAACCAATTACTACACCCTATCAACAACAAATTACTCATTTATAATAAGATATATAACTTTACGTTTTAATATGTAATAATATTTATTAATATTAATAATTTTTCGTCTTTACATTATTACGTGTCTTTACATTATTACGCTTTACCTTATTACGCTTTACCTTATTACGTGTCTTTACATTATTACGCGTCTTTACATTATTACGCGTCTTTACATTATTACGCTTTACCTTATTACGCGTCTTTACATTATTACGCTTTACCTTATTACGTTTCTTATTTCCTCCACATAATGAATCATTTAATGACATATTATTATATTCATGATCTATATTACCTATATTACTGTAAATTTTTATAAAATTATCTTCCATCATGTACTATTTAAATATTATTTTAATTTAAAAATAATCTAGGCTATTATATTATATGAATTATGAACAAAAATTAAAATTAAAAGAAATGATTAATACTAACAATACTATTGATAATACTGAAAAAATAAGAGAATTAAAACATAGTAAAAAAATAAGAGATGATATAAATAAATTAAATGATATTATGAAATCTAATGATGATAAAACCGAAATTGACAGAAAAGCACAGAAGGAATGTTTCTTTTTGTTTTTAAATTATACAATTATTTATAATAAATTAATAAAAAATGAATTAGATTTAAAAATAATGTATGAATTTTTAGATATTCTAGAGTCTATAGAAAATTGTAAAGATGATCAACATGAAGCTTCTTATAAAGTGGGTATGCTATTAAAGTCTATATTTATAGATAATAAAATAGATACTGAAACATATGAAAATAAAAATAAAAAACCATCACATAATATTAGTTGGTTTGAATATTCAAGAGATTATATGGATGGTAACACCTGAAAATATATTATCTAATAAATTGAATTAAAATAGAATATATATATTATTTAATGAAAACATTAGTAATAGTAGAATCTCCATCTAAATGTAAATTAATAGAAAAATATTTAGGCGAAGAATATAAAGTAATAGGAAGTTATGGACATATAACAACATTGAAAACTCTCGAACAAATAGATTTTAATACATATAATATAAAATATAAAAATGAAAAATTATCCGTTATAAAAAATATAAAAAATGAAATAAAAAATAGTAAAAATGTAATATTAGCAACAGATGATGACCGTGAGGGAGAGGCTATCGCTTGGCATATATGTAATGTATGTAATCTTGATGTAAATACAACAATAAGAATTAAATTTAATGAAATAACTAAAAAAGCGTTATTAAATTCACTTGAAAATAAAGGAGTTATAAATATGAATAGAGTAAATAGTCAAAAATGTAGACAATTATTGGATTTATATATAGGTTTTAAGATATCTCCTAAATTGTGGAAATATATTGCTAATAAATTAAGTGCCGGAAGATGTCAAATACCAGCACTTAATATAATATATGAAAATGAATTGTCTATAGAAAATACAAGTAAAGAAACAAATTATAAGGTATATGGTATATTTACAAACAATAATATCAAATTTATCTTGACAAATAGTATAGAAAAAGAAGAAATACAAGATTTTTTAGAAAAATCTAAACATTTCAATTATAAATTAATTAATATAACAAAAAAAGAGGTTACAGAAAATAGACCATCTATATTAACAACAATTTCTTTACAACAATTAGCAAGTAATAGTCTTTCGTTGTCTCCAATTCAAACAATGTCTTATGCTCAAGTATTATATGAAAATGGAAACATTACATATATGAGAACAGATAGTTCAACATATTCAGATGAATTTAAAAATGAACTTGAATGTTTTATAAAAAAAAAATATGGAGACAAATATACAAAATCTATTGTTAATAATGAAAAAAAGGCACATGAAGGAATAAGAGTAACAGATTTATTAAAAGAAACAACTGATTATGAAAACGAATATATAAACAAATTATATTCACTTATTTATAAACATACAATCAAGACAGGGATGAGCGATTCTTTAAATATTATATATAATTATGAATTAACAGCACCTTTAAATAATATATATAGTTATACTGAAAAAATAATATTATTTAAAGGGTGGAAAATAATAAATCAAGATAAATCAAGTATTATTTATGGAGAATATTTAAATAAAATAAATCAAATAAATAATATATCTATTATTGCAAATGAAGTTTTAAAAAATCAAATATTTCATTTAACAGAATCACAAATAATTAAAAGATTAGAAAATAAAGGCATAGGAAGACCATCTACATACGCATCTATTCTAGAGAAAATTCTAAAAAAAGGTTATGTGAAAAAAGGTAAAATAAACGGAGACAAAATAACTATAACAAATTATATTTTTGAAGATAATGATATAAAAAAAGAAGAAGTAGAAAAATATTCATTTGAAGAGTCTGGAAAACTTAAAATAACACCAATCGGTAAAGAGACCATATTATTTTGTTATAAATATTATAAACATATATTTAATTATGAATATACAGAAAATATGGAGAATGAACTTGATTTAATAGAATATTCAGATACTGAATGGATCAGTATTTTTAAAAAATTCAAGGAAATTATAGACAAAGATATTATTATAGATGAACCAAATAAAATAAATAAAAGTATAAATTGTGGTATTTATAATAATAATAATTTAATTATAAAAAATGGAAAATATGGCTATTATATAAATTATAATAAAAAAAATAGTTCTTTATTAGAATGGGAATATTATAAAAATATAGAAGAATTTATAGACGACCAATATATAAGTGTAGAAGTATTAAATTCATTAATAAATTATATTTCTATAATTATAATAGATAAAACATTATGTATAAAAAAAGGAAAATATGGAGAATATATATATTACAAAACAAAAACTATGAAAAAACCTAAATTTTTAAAATTAGAAATTGAAAGTAGAAATATAGAAGATTTGAAGGGTTATATAAAAAATAAATATAATATAATATGTTAATATGGATGATTATAAGATTATATTTATCTCTATACTAATTGTAGGTATATTTTTAAGAATAATAATTGGGAGTTTAGTTCTTACTTTCATATATAAAGAAAATATAAATTCAGGTAAATCAAATATAATAATATGGTCTAATTTTTTAATTATTATATCCATCTTAACTTTGACAAGTGAAATTATACAAGAAAAAATAGACCGATTATATTACCCATCAATAGCTATAATAATAACATTATTATATGAAATATATATAACATATAGCTTTTATAATAGAATTAATAATAATAATATCCCAAATATAATTTATATTTGGGATTTTTGGACAAATGTTATTTATATATGTATTACAGTATTATCTTATATTATATTTAAAGAAGATAATAGTAGTTATTTAAACATGATTTATATTTTAGTATCTTTAGCAATTGTAATATCTTATTTTAAATATACAATTATGAATTATTATATAGTAGACCCCAAAATAAAAAAATAATCAATATATAAATCTATAAACCAAACCTACATCTAAATCATTATTCCAAATCCCATATATTCTTAAAGTAATGCAATTTATATTTATTTTAGATATTAAATTATTATAAGATAAATCTAATATTAATCTATATTTTTTATTAAAACACGTAATTTTTTTTAGTGTTTCGGTTTCTAATATTTTTAATCTATCTTTTATTTTATGAGAAAATGATAATATTTTTTTCTCATTGTCTATATAAAATGTTTCTTGTAAAGGTATAGATATTATCAAGGTATTTATTGTAAAATTATTACAATTATATACTATTTTGTAAAATTTTTCATATTTCTTAAATTTATTTTTTATTGGATTATAAAATGATATTGAATTTGGATTTATATCATCTATATTTAATATTATGTTCATTATATAATAATATTAATTGTTATTAAATAATTATTATTATTTATGATATATATGAATTATTTAATATATGGACCGAGTAATACGTCTAAATATGAAACTGCTAAAAAAATATGTATGGAAATAAGTCCTTCCAAATTAAATTATTCAAGAAAAGTTGAATTAGATATAAATGATAATTTATATTATTTCACGATAACAGACGTTCATATTGAAATAGATTTCGAAATATTGGGAAAAAATTCTTATAATATATGGATTTCGTTTTATAATTATATGTGTGAAATATGTATAAATAAAAAATATTATATTATATGTAAAAATTTTCATTATATCAAATGCGAATTATTGGAAATATTTCATATATTTTTAAGAAATAAAAATATAAACTTTATAATATGTACTCAACATATTTCATATATACCTTGTATAGTAAAAAAGCAATTTAAAATTATTGTTAAGAATAAAAATAAAAGTAATATGAAAACTATAAATAATTATAAACGATTAGAACCTATAATAAATATTATAATAAATAAAGAGATAGATTATTTTATTATAAGAGAAAAAATATATGATATATTAACATATAATTTAGATATAAATGAAGCTTTTACAGAAATAATATTTAAATTATTTAAACAAGGATATTTTGAAAATATTCAATTATCGTCACTATTTAAAGAATTATTAAATATTATACAAAAATATAATAATAATTATAGGTCTGTATATCATATCGAATGTTTTGTTATTTATCTAATTCAATTAAAAACATAATTTATATTTTTATTAAATGGATAGAAAAAAAGCTTTATTAATATTAAATATTAATGAAAATAATATTAATTATAAAATTTTAAAAGCCAAATATAATGAAGCGTGTTTAAAACATCATCCAGACAAAAGTAATAGTAAGGATTTTCATCTTATTAACGAAGCATATAAGTATTTGAAAACAGAAGAAAAAAAAACATCACCTTTTTTTTATTTTGACGAAGAATTAATTTATTCTACTTATTTAATATTTAAAAGTTTTTATGAACCTTTACATAGTCATATATTGAATTATAGAAGTTATAATATCAAAACAACTTTAGATAAGGTGATTAATAAAGAGTTATATTTATTAAAAGAACACGATTTATATATTCCTTTATGGCACCAAGAATTATTGTTTGAATCCTTAAATTTAAAAATAAATATAGAAATAATATTACCAGACTATGTTGATATTGATGATAATAATAATATAATTATTTATCTTGATTTAAATAATAAAAAAAAAGGTGATTATATTACATTTAAATATAGTGGTTTAGATTTATCATTCAATTATGAGACAAATAAAAAAATATTTAAATGTATGGGTATTCCTATAATTAATTATTATAATATATATGATTTTTCGTTATTGTCGGATGTTATATTAATTATTTCTTAACTGCTTTTTTGTTTTTTTTTGTTTTTGTTTTTGGGGCTTCTTCTTCTACAGGTTCTTCTACAGGTTCTTCTACAGGTTCTTCGGATGGTTCTTCTGATGGTTCTTCAGTCTGTTCTTCATCCTCACCATCACTATCATAAATTTCTTTTTTATCTTCGCTTTTATCTTCATTTTCAACTACTTCATTCCGAATAGTATTCTCTTCTTCTGTTGAAATTGTAATATGACATTTACCTTGTTCTAAATTTTCAACTGGTTTTACAACACCTTGATATAATTTCCATGTTACACCGAATTTACCATTAGCAAACCAAATTCCACCGCATTGAATAATACAAGCAATATTACTACCTTTTTTAATAAAGACTTCTGGGCTTGTATTATCATCATTCGGAATTAATTTCTCGTGGTCTAGGTCAAATAATTCATATTTATGTTCGCCTTCCCATACTGGAAGTTTTACTTTAAGTGTAGGAGAACGCGTTTTATCTTGTTCGCCAGTACTTTGGTCCTTTGGGTATTTTAACATCGGACTCCACAAAGCATCAACTACTTCTGAAGACATATTTTGTTTTCCAAACCATTCTTTAGAATTATTTTTAGCATCTGTTTTGATTTTATCTTCGAAATCACTCAACATTTTTAAAAGTTCGTCAGTAGAATCATTACTAAACTCACTTCTAGGAAATTGAAGACTGATATCATAACTATTACCATTTGGGTTATCATAAATATTAACTCCCCAATTCATCATAAGTGGTGTCTGTAGTAGTAATGTCTTCTTACTCATAGAATTGATAATACCAACACTTTTTCCACCAGAATTATTAATTTTTGGTTTAGTGTAAATGATGTTATCACTTACAGAGAATTGAGAAGCTTTTACGATTTGTGCTGCCATTATACATTATATATATCATAATCTTTAAATCAATTTTTTTTTTAGTATCATTATTAATTAACAGGTAAAACAATAATAATAACAATAATAACAATAATAATAACAATAATAACAACAATAATAATAACAATAATATTAATAATAATAATAATAACAATAATATTAATAATAATAATAATAATAATAATAATAATAACAAT